>Ga0214921_10002048_pt1 | contig 33407 bp, 34 predicted proteins | sample LL1505_MetaG_FD_177992 | JGI IMG/M metagenome (GOLD analysis project Ga0214921, IMG submission 177992) | Freshwater microbial communities from Lake Lanier, Atlanta, Georgia, United States - LL-1505 | ecosystem: Environmental > Aquatic > Freshwater > Lake | place: USA: Georgia | collected... | reverse complement strand
GATGGCCGTGTTTTACGCCATCACGCCAAAGCGGTGCGCGGCACCCCGGACGACCCCATGACACGCGCCGAAGTGATGGAAAAAGCCGAAGACCTTATGGCACCCATTTTGGGTAAAGCCCAAGCCACCGAGCTGACACGCCAAGTGATGGCGCTTGACGGCCTGGCCGATGCGGGCGCTGTGCTGGGGCCCTTGTTGGCCGCTGACTAAGAGCTGCCGGACCTAGCTGCTGCTCTTACAGCTGGCAGGTAAAAATTTAGCGGCAATGCCGTTGGTGCTGCCCGCCGTGCAGACCCAAGTTAGCTGGCCATTGGTCGTGTCGTGAGTCGCGGTGAGCGCCAGCGTCTTGCCGTTCAAGTTCGGATCTGTATTGCCGGTCACCGTGATGATGCCCGACGCGCTCGTGCCGCTCAGGCTGCCGTAAGCGTAAGCCACGCTCGACACATAGGTGCTTTGCACCGATTCCAGCACCAGGGCCGTGGTGGTCGGCATGACGCTGTGGGTCTGCACGCTTTCCGCCAAGGCCAGCTTGCCAGGTTGTGCGGCCAGGATCATCTCGGCCACCTTGGCGCGCACCGTGTACTCCTGGTAGCGCGGCAGCGCGACGGCCGCCAGAATGCCGACGATAGCGATCACGATCATCAGCTCGATCAAAGTAAAGCCTTTAGCGGAGGCGTTTTTCATCAAATACTCCTGAATGGACCTGCGCCCAAAACCTTATTGAAACATTTTCCTGACGTCTTGCTCAAAAAAATTTTCAACGCCATGAAAAAAGCACGGCCACGGCCGTGCTTTGCGCATTTGAGGGCAGGCTTAACTCAGTCGGCCGCGTCAGCTGGCTTGTGCGAGCGGCTCATCCAGGTGCCCAAGGCCACCACCAGCGCAGCGCCCAGCAAGCCACCTATGGTCAAGGTCGTGTCGCTGACTGCACCGATCTGGTCAACCACAGCCGGGTCGGTCAGCAGCATTTCACCGGCCAAGAAACCCAGCAAGGCAGCCCCCACCGTGATGATGATCGGAAAGCGCTCCATCACCTTGGTCAAGAGTGTGGCGCCAAAGATGATCAGCGGAATGCTCACAAGCAAGCCCATCACCAGCAGCGGCACATTGCCCTTGGCGGCAGCAGCCACCGCCAGCACGTTGTCCAGGCTCATCACCAGGTCAGCGATCATGATGGTCCGGATGGCCGCCATCATGCCGTTGACCTCTTTGCCATCGCCGTCGCCCTCGTCTTCACCGCGCAGCAGGTCCACGCCGATGTAGACCAGCAGCACCGCGCCGATGAGCTTAAGGTAAGGCAGGGTCAGCAGCTGAATGGCCACGATGGTCAGCACGATGCGCATGACGATGGCGGCGGCGCTGCCCCAGAAAATAGCTTTGCTGCGCTGTTCAGGCTGCAGCGTGCGGGCCGCCATGGCAATGACGACGGCGTTGTCACCAGACAAAACGATATTGGCTAGCAAAATAGAGCCGAAGGCGCTCCAGAAGACAGGCGAAGAAAAATCGAGGCCGAAAAGCATGGTTGACTCCCTTGTTATGAATTAGAAAAAAGCGCCAACCAAGCGCTTTTAAATTTTCAAGAGAGTGTAGGCGAACGCAGAACCTGCCTGCGTTCGTACTAATGCTTATGCGCCACGTGCCTGTTTCAGAGCATGGCCTTCAGCAATTTGGCCATTTCGGAAGGATTGCGCGTGACCGTGAAACCGCAGGCTTCCATGATGGCGAGCTTGGCGTCAGCCGTGTCAGCGCCGCCGGAGATCAGCGCACCGGCATGGCCCATGCGCTTACCGGCGGGAGCCGTCACGCCGGCGATGAAACCAACGATGGGCTTTTTCATATTGGCTTTGCACCACATGGCGGCTTCGGCTTCGTCCGGGCCGCCGATCTCGCCAATCATGATGACGGCATCGGTGTCCGGGTCGTCATTGAAAGCGCGCATCACGTCGATGTGCTTGAGGCCGTTGATCGGGTCGCCGCCAATGCCGACGGCGCTGGACTGGCCCAGACCGATTTCGGTGAGCTGCGCCACGGCTTCGTAAGTCAGCGTGCCGGAGCGCGAGACCACACCGATGCGGCCCTTGCGGTGAATGTGGCCGGGCATGATGCCGATCTTGATTTCTTCGGGCGTGATCAGGCCGGGGCAATTGGGGCCGAGCAGCAGCGTGCGCTTGCCGCCGGCGGCTTCCTTGGCCTTCATGCGGTTGCGCACTTCGAGCATGTCGCGCACAGGAATGCCTTCTGTGATGCAGATCGCCATGTCCAGGTTGGCTTCAACAGCTTCCCAGATGGCGGCCGCTGCGCCGGCGGGCGGCACATAGATCACTGACACCGTGGCACCGGTGGCCTGGGCGGCCTGGGTCACGTTGGCGTAAATCGGGATGCCTTCGAAGTCTTCGCCGGCTTTCTTGGGGTTGACGCCCGCTACAAAGCAATTTTTGCCGTTGGCATAGTCGCGGCACATGCGCGTGTGGAACTGGCCGGTCTTACCGGTGATGCCCTGCGTGATGACTTTGGTATTTTTGTTGATATAGATCGACATGAGTTTTCCTGATCGGTAGACGTAGGGCCGGGCTTATTTGACAGCAGCGACGATCTTCGTCGCTGCTTCAGCCATGGTGTCCGCAGCAATGATGGGCAAACCGGAGTCGGCCAGCATTTTCTTGCCGAGGTCTTCGTTGGTGCCCTTCATGCGCACCACCAGCGGAACCGACAGGTTCACAGCCTTGCATGCGGTGATCACGCCTTCGGCAATGGTGTCGCACTTCATGATGCCGCCGAAGATGTTGACCAGAATGCCTCTGACTTCCGGGTTCTTGACCATGATCTTGAAAGCTTCGGTGACCTTCTCGGCCGTAGCGCCGCCGCCGACGTCCAAAAAGTTAGCCGGCGCGCCGCCGAACAACTTGATGGTGTCCATGGTGGCCATGGCCAGGCCGGCGCCGTTGACCAAGCAGCCGATGTTGCCGTCCAGGCTGATGTAAGCCAGATCAAACTTGGAAGCCTCGACCTCGACCGCGTCTTCTTCGTCCAGGTCACGATAAGCGACGATTTCGGGGTGGCGAAACAGCGCGTTCGGGTCGAAGTTGAACTTCGCGTCAATCGCCTTGATGTTGCCGTTGCCCTCCAAAATCATCGGATTGATCTCGACCAGCGAAGCGTCTGTCTCCATGTAGACCTTGTAGAGCTTTTGCAGCACGTCGATAGCCTGCGCCTGCGAGGCTTGCGGCACGCCAATGCCGGCGACCAACTTTTGCGCTTGCGCTGTGGTCAGGCCGGCGGCCGGATCAACGAAGTCGGTGATGATTTTCTCGGGGGTGGAATGCGCCACTTCCTCGATGTCCATGCCGCCTTCGCTGGAGACAATCATGGCGACTCTTTGCGTCGCACGGTCGGTCACGGCCGACACGTAATATTCTTTCTTGATGTCTGCGCCTTCTTCAATCAGAAGGCGGCGCACTTTCTGGCCTTCAGGGCCGGTCTGGTGCGTGATGAGTTGCATACCCAGAATTTCGCCAGCCAACTTTTTAACTTCGTCGATGCTGCGGGCGAGCTTGACGCCGCCGCCCTTGCCACGACCGCCTGCATGAATCTGCGCCTTGACCACCCAGACCGGGCCACCAAGTTTTTGGGCAGCTTCAACCGCCTCTTGAACGGTGAAGGCCGGAATGCCGCGCGGCACAGGCACGCCGTGATTGCGCAAGATTTCCTTGCCTTGGTATTCGTGAATTTTCATGAAGTAGCTTCCAGAACGCAGCGGTGAAGGGGCCCGCCGCACAGCCTGCAGAGGAAATGCGCGCTCGGTGCATATCCTCCACAATGTCGCTTCAGCGGGTGCCGGACTTGACAGCCGATAACTGTAGCATGCTGCGATGCACCATAATTGCGCCTAACTTACATCTTGCTCGGGCACCCCGGCACCAATGCGTAAGCCGTCAAGCTCCGCAAAGACAGGAACAGACACCATGGCCAAAGTTTTTATCGACGGCGAAGCCGGCACCACCGGCTTGCAGATCCGTGAACGGCTGCAAAGCATGGCCGGCATCGAGCTGGTCAGCATCGCGCCCGAACTGCGCAAAGACCCCGCCGCCAAACGCACCCTGATGGCGGGTGTCGATGTGGTCATCTTGTGCCTGCACGATGACGCCGCCCGTGAAACTGTGGCCGTTATTGACGCCATGGCAGCGGCCAGCGGCCAGCCCGGCCCCAAGATCATTGACGCATCGACGGCGCACCGCACCGCGCCCGATTGGGTCTACGGCTTTCCCGAATTGGCACCCGGCCAGAAGGCTGCCGTGCAAGGCGCGCGCCGCGTCTCCAACCCCGGTTGCTACGCCACCGGCGCTATCGCCCTGATCCGTCCGCTGATTGACGCCGGCCTGGTCCCCGCTGACTTTGCGCTGTGTTTGCCGTCTGTGAGTGGTTACTCCGGCGGCGGGCGCAGCATGATTGAAGACTACGAGGCAGGTACCGCCCCGCTGTTTGAGGTCTACGGCCTGGGGCTGGCGCACAAGCACCTGGCCGAGATCACCCGCTACACAGGCCTGACGCGCCGGCCCATCTTTATTCCCTCGGTCGGCAATTTCCGTCAGGGCATGCTGGTCGAGTTGCCGCTGCACCTGGACATGCTGCCCGGAAAACCCACAGCCGCACAGTTGCAGCAAGCCCTTGCCGCGCACTATGCGGGCAGCTCCTGGGTGACAGTCGAGGAGGCCGGCGATTCCGGCAAGCTGGACGCCACGGCGCTGTCCGACACCAACCAAATGGAGCTGCGCGTCTTCGGCAACGAGGAACACCGCCATGCCGTGCTAATCGCCCGCCTTGACAACCTGGGCAAGGGCGCTTCGGGCGCGGCGGTGCAAAACCTGCAACTGATGCTCGGCCTATAAGCCAATAGCCCTACAAAGACAGCGGCAGCAGGCAGCCGGCCGCGCGGGGGCCGCGCATACAATCGTGCGCTTATCAAAGCGGCAGGCGGGCCCAGAGGTCCGTTTGCATTTTTGACTTTCATTGACTCTACGTGGAGATGCCTGTGTTTATTTCTTCTGCTTTTGCCCAGACCGCCCCCGCCGCAGCTGCCGCCGGTGGCGACATGTTGTCTTCGCTCACCAGCATGCTGCCGCTGGTGCTGATGTTCGTGGTGCTGTATTTCGTCATGATTCGCCCGCAGATGAAAAAGCAAAAAGAGCACCGCGCCATGATCGACGCACTGGCCAAGGGTGACGAAGTCGCCACCGCTGGCGGCATTCTGGGCAAAGTCAGCAGCCTGAGCGACGGCTATATGAGCTTGGAGATCTCTGCCGGCGTTGAAGTCCAGGTGCAGCGCAGCGCCGTCATACAGGTCTTGCCCAAAGGCACGATCAAGTAAACCCGGCCTGTTGCCGCCCGGGCGATTCCCGCCTTAAGCCTTTGTGAAAACCATCCCATGAATCGTTATCCGGTCTGGAAGTACGCCATCATCTTGATCGCTCTGATGCTGGCGGGGCTGTACACACTGCCCAATTTTTTTGGCGAAGCGCCGGCGGTGCAGGTCTCCGCCCTGAAGTCTCCTAACAAGGTAGACGCTGCGACGGTGGCACGGGTCGAGCAAGCCCTCAAGGACGCGGGCCTGACGGCAGAGCAAGTCAGCCTGGACGGTAACTCTGTGCGCGCTCGCTTCGCGGGCACGGACACCCAGCTCAAGGCCAAGGACGCTATTCAAAAAGCGCTGATCCCCAACCCGGCCGAGCCTGCTTATGTGGTGGCCCTCAACTTGCTATCGCGCTCACCCGCCTGGCTGACTGCGCTGAACGCCCAACCCATGTACCTGGGTCTGGACCTGCGTGGCGGCGTGCACTTCATGCTGCAAGTGGACATGCAGGCGGCGCTGACCAAGAAGGCTGAATCCCTGGCCGGCGACTTGCGTCTGGTGCTGCGCGAGAAGAACATACGCCACGGCGGCATCAGCCGAAACGGCCAGAGCATCGAGATCCGCGTGCGCGACCAGGCTACGCTGGACGCTGCCAGCCGCCTGGTAGAAGAGCAGTTCCCCGACTTGCAAACAACGGGTGCGCCTGATGGCAGCGAGTTCAAGCTCTCAGCAAGCATCAAGCCGCAAGCCGCCCGCAGCGTGCAGGAGCAAGCGCTCAAGCAAAACATCGTCACGCTGCACAACCGGATCAACGAACTCGGCGTAGCCGAACCGGTGATTCAGCAACAAGGCCTGGACCGTATCGTGGTGCAGTTGCCCGGCGTACAAGACACGGCCAAGGCCAAGGACATTCTGGGCCGCACCGCCACGCTGGAAATGCGCCTGGTGGACGAAAGCGCCGAAGCCCGCGCCGCTGAAAGCGGCGGCGGCATCGTACCCTTCGGCTCAGAGCGCTTTCTCGAAAGCGACGGCCGCCCGGTCATCGTCAAAAAGCAGGTCATCCTGACCGGCGACAGCCTGACAGATGCACAGCCAGGCTTTGACTCGCAAAACCAGCAGCCCAAAGTGGACCTGACGGTGGACGCCAAGGGCGGGCGCATCATGCGCGACGTCAGCCGCGAAAACGTCAAGAAACGCATGGCTATCGTGCTGTTTGAAAAAGGCAAGGGCGAGGTGTTAACCGCACCGGTGATTCAAAGCGAGCTGGGCAACCGCTTCCAGATCTCCGGCACCATGAACGTCAGCGAAGCCAACGACCTGGCGCTGCTGCTGCGCGCCGGCTCCCTGGCCGCGCCCATGGACATCATTGAAGAGCGCACCATCGGCCCGAGCCTGGGCGCGGAAAACATTGCCAAGGGTTTTTCCAGCGTGATCTGGGGCTTTCTGGTGATCGTCGCTTTCATGGCCGCTTACTACATGCTGTTCGGTCTGTTCTCAGGCCTGGCGCTGGGCGTCAACTTGCTGCTGCTGATCGCCGTGTTGTCGATGCTGCAAGCCACGCTGACGCTGCCGGGCATGGCCGCCATGGCGCTGGCCCTGGGCATGGCGATTGACTCGAACGTGCTGATCAACGAGCGTGTGCGCGAAGAGCTGCGCAACGGCGCTGCACCGCAAGCCGCCATCCAGGTCGGCTACGAACGCGCCTGGGCCACTATTTTGGATTCGAACATCACCACCTTGATTGCCGGTCTGGCCTTGCTGGCTTTCGGTTCGGGCCCGGTGCGTGGCTTTGCGGTGGTGCACTGCATCGGCATTTTGACCAGCATGTTCTCGGCTGTGTTCTTCTCGCGCGGGCTGGTCAACCTCTGGTATGGCCGGCAGAAAAAACTCAAGTCCGTCTCTATCGGCACCATCTGGCGCGCTGCGCCTGATGCGGCAGCAGGCGACAAGCCGGCGCGCAGCACTCTGCCTTCAGCCCCCTGAACCCGAACAGACAGGAAAGAGCAAGCCATGGAGTTTTTCAAAATCCGCAAGGACATACCGTTCATGCGGCATGCCCTGATTTTCAACGTCATTTCATTTGCCACTTTTGTTCTGGCGGTGTTTTTTCTGTTCTCGCGCGGCTTGCACCTGTCGGTGGAGTTCACCGGCGGCACCGTCATGGAAGTGGGCTACACGCAAGCGGCTGACGTCGGCAAGGTGCGCGACACCGTCGCCGGCCTGGGCTTTACCGATGTGCAAGTGCAGACCTTCGGCTCTGCACGCGAAGTGATGATCCGGCTGCCCGCGCAAAAAGGCGTGAGTACGGCGCAGCAAAGCGAGCGTGTCATGACCGCGCTCAAAGCCCAGGACGCCCAAGTAGAACTGCGACGCACCGAGTTCGTCGGTCCGCAGGTTGGTGAAGAACTGGCGCAAGACGGACTGAAAGCACTGGCCATGGTGGTGGTCGGCATCATGGTTTATCTGGCGTTTCGCTTCGAGTGGAAATACGCCGTGGCGGCCATCATTGCCAACTTGCATGACGTCATCATCATCCTGGGTTTCTTCGCCTTCTTCCAGTGGGAGTTCTCGCTGGCCGTGCTGGCTGCGGTGCTGGCGGTGCTGGGCTACTCGGTCAACGAGTCGGTGGTGATCTTTGACCGGATTCGCGAGAACTTCCGGCGCTACCGCAAGATGCAGACGGTGGAGATCATCGACAACGCGATTACCTCCACCATAAGCCGTACCATCATCACGCACGGCTCGACGCAGATCATGGTGCTGTCCATGCTGCTGTTCGGCGGCCCGACGCTGCACTACTTTGCGATGGCGCTGACCATCGGCATTCTGTTCGGCATTTACTCATCGGTGTTTGTGGCAGCGGCGATTGCCATGTGGCTGGGCATCAAGCGCGAAGACCTGATCAAGCCCACCAGCAAGAAAGACGAAGACCCGAACGACCCGAACGCGGGCGCGACCGTCTGAGGCCGCTGCCCCTGGCCGAAAAAAAGCCCGCTGACAGCGGGCTTTTTTTGTGGCCGGGTGAAGGCGATTCAATGCGCCACGCGGTAGTGAGCGTCTTCGCAAAGTTCGTCCAGCACCAAAGCGTCGGGTTCTTCGCCCACGCTCCAATAAACCATGAGCACAATGATTTTCAGATCGTCGAGGTCCAGCGGATCACCGGGAGCGGCCATGGCGCGGTCCATGACGATCTCGCGCATGTGCGGCGGCAACACGCCAGCCGACTCCAAAAAGCTCACAAAGCCCAGTGTCTCTGCGCCCAGGTGGTCTTGCTCGGCCACAGAATAAACACGCATGCTGTCGGCCGATTGCGCTTGCAGCAAAACAGGGGGCTCAAGGCGGGGCGCAGAGTCTTCTTTGCTCAGGCCACTGGCGCGGGTGTTGTGGGCCGCAACTTGCAGGCCGCTGAGCCAGGTCAGCGCTGCTTCAATTTCGTCAGTCTCAAAGCCGGCGGCAATCAACTTGCGGCTTAACTGACGCGGCGCCGGGCAAGCGTCACCTTGCCAATAATTTTCATAAACGTACACCAGCACTTCAAACATATGGCCCCAATATAACGCAAGTTTTTGACATCCGGCCGCTTCAGCCCTTGGCAATGCGTACAAATTTCCCTCCCGGTAGCCGGGCCAGCTCGCCATCCATCTCCAGCCCGAGTAATTGGACCTGCAACGCGGCCGTCTCCAAGCCGGTGCGAGCCTGCAACTCGTCCAGACTGCTGGGGTCAAAACCCAGCGCCCGCAACAAGGGATTGTCTGGCTGCACGTCAAGCGCTGGCGCGCCGTCGGGCGGCGGGGCGTCCCCGCAAATCTCGGGCGTCTGCAACGTGCCAGGCAGTGCATGCAACTCTTCGAGCACGTCCTGCGCGGACTCCACCAATTTGGCACCCTGCTTGATGAGCAGGTGGCAGCCGCGTGACAGTGGCGAGTGGATTGAGCCGGGTATGGCAAACACCTCCTTGCCCTGCTCGGCGGTCAGCCGCGCCGTGATGAGCGAGCCCGACTGGGGCGCTGCTTCTATGACCAGCGTGCCCAGGCTCAGGCCGGCAATCAAACGGTTGCGCCTGGGGAAGTTGGCCGTCAGTGGCGGCGTGCCGAGCGCAAACTCACTGACGATCAGGCCCCGCTCTGCAATGTGGTGCGCCAGTGCCAGGTGCTTACGGGGATACACACGGTCCAGCCCCGTTCCGACCACCGCCACGGTATAACCCCCAGCCTTTAAAGCGCCCTCGTGCGCCGCACCGTCCACCCCCAAGGCCAAGCCCGACACCACGCACAAACCAGCAGCACTCAAAGCCTCGGCAAATTGCGTTGCATTGATCTGACCTTGCGGCGTCGGGTTGCGGCTGCCGACGATGGCCAGACAGGGCATGCCGGCCAGGCCTTGACTTGCGTTCGATTCGGGCCGGGGTACGAGGCTGCCCATCAGGTAAAGCATCAAGGGCGGGTCAGCGATATTGAGCAAAGATGCCGGGTAATGGGCATCCCCCAAAGTCACAATGCAGCGGTCCTGCCCTTGCGCCAGCCAGTCCAGGGTGCGGGCTAGCAGCGCAGGCAAGGCCTCGGGTACGGTCTTGATGGCTAGACGGAAGCGCTCGCCTCCGGGCCCGCTCTTAGTGCTCGGGTCCACTTCAAAAATGGCCTGCGGGAGGCCATAAGCCGACAGCCACTGCCGCGCAGTTTCATTGCCTACACCGTCTGTCAGGGACAGTCGAAGCCAGGCGCCCAATTCCTGGGCCTGATCGCTGTTCAATGGGTGGCTAAACATGTGGCATCTCCTGATTGAAATAAATGTATACCTATAGGTTAATTTATTTCCTTTTCAAGCGCCAATAACTTTAAAAATTATTCTAATAGTATGAATCATCCTTTGACAGGCCAGCCGCGCCAATCTGACCGAAAATAAGTCCTGCTTTTTCAGACCACACGCCCGATGACCCATCTCACCATTCTTAGATACCCCGACCCTCGCCTGCACACCGTCGCCAAGCCGGTGGCCGATGTGAATCAACGACTTTCACAACTGGTGAGCGACATGTTTGAAACCATGTACGAAGCCGCTGGCATTGGCCTGGCCGCCACACAGGTGGACGTGCATGAGCGCCTGATCGTCATTGACGTGAGCGAAAAACGCGACGAACCCATGGTGTTGATCAACCCCGAGCTGGTGTGGCTCAGCGAAGAAACCCGGCTTGGCGAAGAAGGCTGTCTGTCGGTGCCTGGCATATATGACGGTGTTGTGCGCTCTATCGCGGTGAAGGTGCAGGCACTCAACCTGGACGGCCAGTTGCAAACTTACGAAGCAGAAGGGACGCTGGCGGTCTGTATTCAGCACGAGATGGACCATTTGTTGGGCAAGGTCTTTGTTGAACATCTTTCGCCGCTCAAGCGCAACCGAATCAAGACCAAGCTGGTCAAACAAAAGAAAGACGAAGAGCGCGACGCCGCACGCTAACACTGCCTTCCGGTCTCAGGCATCCAGGCGGCCACCTAGAATCGACGCATGCGCGTCATCTTTGCCGGTACCCCTGAATTCGCTCGCGTGGCCCTGGCGCATATGCATGAGGCCGGCTTTGACATCGCCCTGGTGCTCACACAGCCCGACCGCCCCGCCGGCCGCGGCATGAAGTTGCAAACCTCTGCCGTCAAACAGTGGGCTCTGGCACATCAGATACCCACAGCCCAGCCGCGCAGCCTGCGCACAGACGGCAAATACCCCGAGGACGCAGCCACCGCCCGCACCGCCATCGAATCGGCCCGCGCCGACGTGATGGTGGTCGCCGCCTACGGCCTGATCCTGCCGCAATGGGTGCTCGACCTGCCAAGGCTAGGCTGTTTGAACATTCACGGGTCGGCGTTGCCGCGCTGGCGCGGCGCCGCGCCCATTCACCGGGCCATTGAAGCGGGAGACTTAGAGACCGGCGTCACCATCATGCAAATGGACGCCGGGCTGGACACGGGCAATATGCTGCTGATGCAAACGCTGCCCATAGGCGCGCAGGACACCACTGAGTCATTGCACGATACGCTGGCCGCACTCGGCGCCCGCCTGATCGTGCAGACCTTGCAACAGGCGCAAACCGGCGCGTTGCACGGCGTGGCTCAACCTATCAACGGCGTTTGCTATGCGCACAAGATTGACAAGCGCGAAGCCGCGCTCGACTGGACGCAGCCGGCCATCGCGCTGGCGCGCCGTGTGCGTGCCTTCAACCCTTTTCCAGTGGCCAGCAGCGTGCTGGACGGCGAGACTATCAAGTTCTGGCGCGCCCAGGCCATGGAGCCGCACCCTCGGGCCGCTCACCCAGGGGAAGTTATCGCTGTCAGCGCTGAAGGCGTCGACATCGCCACGGCGTCAGGCGTGCTGCGCGCCACACGGCTGCAAAAAGCCGGCGGCAAAGCGCTGGAGGCTGCCGACTTTTTACATGGCTTTGCGCTGCACCCCGGTCAGATTTTTGCAGCGGCAAACCACACGGACACCTTGAAATGAGCCCCTTTTGACTGCCTTGTTCAAACACCCTGAATTCCGTCTCGGCTTGAAAGACATGTCCAGCGTAGCGCCCGGTCTGGCGGCCTGGGGCCTGATGACCGGCGTGGCCATGGCCAAGTCGGGCATGAGTGGTTTTGAAGCGGTACTGATGACCTTGCTGGTGTTTGCCGGCAGCTCACAGTTGGCGGCCATACCGCTGCTGGCGGCGGGCGCGCCCATGTGGGTGATTTTGGCCACCTCGTTTTGCGTGAACCTGCGATTTATCGTCTTCAGCGCCCATCTGCGCGCTTACCTGATGCACCAGCCTTTATGGCGGCGGCTGGTCAGCGGTTTTTTCACGGCCGATCTGAGTTATGTGTTGTTCACCAAACGCTATCCGCATCCCAGCGATGAAGCGCTGACACGCCGCGCACAAGAAGCCTATCTGGCCGGCAATGCAACCATGAGCTGGTTGGCCTGGGTGGTGCCCAGCCTATTGGGCATCGCGCTGGCGCATTCGATCCCGCTGTCCTGGGGCTTGGGCTTTGCCGCGATTTTGGCGCTGCTGGGCATCTTGTGTTCATTGGCCACCACGCAGCTGCGTGCTGTCTCGGCGGGCGTGGCCGGCGCGGCGGCCGTTGCCACTTTTGCCCTGCCGCTCAAACTCAACATCCTGGTGGCGATTGCCGCTGCCGTGGCCGCCTGCCTGATGCTGGAAAAAACACCTCTGCACCAAACTGACCACCCCGGCAAGACCGACTGAACGCACACGCTCATGAACAAAACCGATCTTTACACCGTGGGCACCATCGTCGGCTTGGCCTGCGTCACGGTGCTCACGCGCTGCTTCTTTTTGTTTTCCAGCAAGCCTTGGTCGCTGCCCAGCTGGGCTCAGCGCGGCCTGAATTACGCGCCCATTGCAGCGCTGTCGGCGGTGATCGTGCCGGAGATGGTCATGACCCAAGGCCAGCTGATCGCCAGCTGGCAGGACGCGCGCATATTTGCCGTATTGGCCGGCCTGGCCTGGTACTACTGGCGGCGCGGCTTGCTGGGCACCATCATCGTCGGCATGGCGGTGTATTTGCCGCTGCATGTGGGCTTGGGCTGGTAGCTCCCGGCTCCTACAATCCGGCAGTTTTTTCAGTTGTTTTTCAAACTGTTTTGCGCTTTTTTTGCCAGCGAGCTTCTCCATGAACTTCATCCGTTTTTCTGAACTCTGTGCCAACAGTCAAGTCGCCGGTCAGCGCGTGTTCATCCGCGCCGACCTGAACGTGCCGCAAGACGACAGCGGCCGCATCACCGAAGACACGCGGATCCGTGCCTCGGTACCCTGCCTGCAAATGGCGCTGGACGCCGGCGCGGCTGTGATGGTCACCTCACACCTGGGCCGGCCCACCGAAGGCGCGTTCAAGCCAGCCGATTCGCTGGCGCCGGTGGCTAAGCGCCTGGGCGAGATGATGCAGCGCGAGATCCCTCTGGTATCTAACTGGACCGAAGGCGTGGCCGTGCAGCCCGGACAGATCGTCATGCTAGAGAACTGCCGCGTGAACCCCGGCGAAAAGAAAAACGACGAAGCGCTGGCGCGCAAGATGGCCGCGCTCTGCGATATTTTTGTGCATGACGCCTTTGGCACCGCACACCGCGCCGAAGCATCGACCTACGGCATTGCGCAATTTGCCAAAGTCGCCTCGGCCGGCCCGTTGCTGGCCGCCGAGATGGACGCGATTGCCAAGGCGCTGGCCCAGCCGCGCCGGCCGTTGGTGGCCATCGTGGCCGGCAGCAAGGTCTCGACCAAACTGACCATTTTGCAGGCGCTGGCCGGCAAGGTGGACCAGCTGATTGTGGGCGGCGGCATTGCCAACACCTTCATGCTGGCCGCAGGGCTTGGCATCGGCAAAAGTCTGGCTGAGCCTGGCCTGCTGGACGACGCACGTGCCGTGATTGCCGCCATGAAAGCGCGCGGCGCCGATGTACCGATCCCGACCGACGTGGTGACCGCCAAGACCTTTGCCGCCGACGCCGTGGCCACGGTGAAAGCCGCCAATGAGGTGGCTGACGACGACCTGATCCTGGACATTGGCCCCGACACCACGGCGCGCTTAGCGGCCATGCTCAAGGCAGCCGGCACCATCGTCTGGAACGGCCCGATCGGCGTGTTTGAGTTTGACGCGTTTGCCAGGGGCACCGAAGGCATTGCCCGCGCCATCGCCGAAAGCAGCGCGTTTTCGATTGCCGGCGGCGGTGACACTCTGGCCGCCATCGCCAAATACGGCATTGAAAAGCAGGTGGACTACATCTCTACAGGCGGCGGCGCATTTTTGGAAGTGCTGGAAGGAAAGACCTTGCCAGCGTTTGAGATTTTACAAAAACGCGCAGCCAGTTAAAGGCCTGTTGTGCGGCAAGCCCTGCAACCGGCGTGCAGCCCTCGTACCGACCTGGTAACTCGTTCGTGTGAGAATGGAAATTAAATTACACGGAAGACATCCTTATGCCCAGCCGCGCCACCAAAATTGTTGCCACCCTCGGCCCCTCGTCCAACCAGCCAGACATTCTTGAAAAGATGATCGCGGCCGGCGTGAACGTGGTACGGCTCAATTTCAGCCACGGCACGGCCGAAGACCACATTAAGCTGGCGGGACTGGTGCGCGAAGCTGCCCGGCGCGTCGGCCGCGAGATCGCCATCATGGCTGACCTGCAAGGCCCGAAGATTCGCGTCGGCAAGTTTACTGATGGCAAGGTGATGCTGGTGGGCGGCGAAAAGTTTGTGCTTGACGCCTCGCGCACCGAGCCAGGTGACCTCAAAGGCGTGGGGCTGGACTACAAGAAACTGCCGCGCGACGTGAAAGCTGGCGATGTGCTCTTGCTCAATGACGGCCTGATCGTGCTGACGGTGGACGCCGTGCGCGGTGAGCAGGTTCACACCACAGTCAAGCTGGGCGGTGTGCTGTCGAACAACAAAGGTATCAACAAGCAAGGCGGTGGCCTGACTGCCCCGGCCTTGACGGCCAAGGACATGGAAGACATCAAGACGGCCATGAGCTTTCAGGCCGACTATGTGGCGGTGAGCTTTCCAAAAAACGCCACCGACATGGAAATGGCGCGCCAGCTTTGCAACGTGGCCGCTGCACCTTACAAACACACGCCCGGGCTGATCGCCAAGATTGAACGCGCCGAAGCCATTCCCAAGCTCGAAGAAATTCTGCGCGTGAGCGACGGCATCATGGTTGCGCGCGGTGACCTGGCCATTGAAGTGGGCAACGCCGTGGTCCCGGCGCTGCAAAAACGCATGATCAAGATGGCGCGCGCCGCGGACAAGCTGGTCATCACCGCCACGCAGATGATGGAAAGCATGATCAACAACCCGGTGCCCACGCGCGCCGAGGTGAGCGACGTGGCCAACGCCGTGCTCGACGGCACCGACGCCGTGATGTTGAGCGCCGAGTCAGCCGCCGGCCGATTTCCGCTGGAGACCATTGAAGAGATGGCGAAGATTTGCGTGGAGGCCGAGAAGACCGAATACGCCGACCTCGAAGCTGATTTCACCGGCAAGACGTTCATGCGCATTGACCAGTCGATCGCTATGGGCGCGCTGATCACGGCGCACCACCTGGGCGCCAAAGCCATCGTCGCGCTGACAGACAGCGGCTCGACGCCGCTGTGGATGAGCCGTCATGACATTCGCGTGCCGATCTATGCGCTGACGCCGCGCCTGGCCACGCAGCGCAAGATGGCGCTGTACCGCAATGTGCGCCCGCTGCTGATGGACACCAGCGCCGACCGCGACACCGCGCTGGAGCAGGCTGAAGGTCATTTGCTGCGCCGGAACATTGTGCAAAGCGGCGACGTGTACGCCATCACCTGCGGCGAGCCGATGGGCGCACCGGGCGGCACCAACATGCTCAAGATCTGCCGCGTGGCCTGACACTTCGGGCGGGTTCGGGTTCGGGTTCGAGCGCGGGTTCGGGGAGGCGCAGTCGGGGTGGGGCCGGTGGCCTCATGCTGGGGTACCAGAAATCGGCCGCCGGCCCCACCCCGACTGCGCCATGGTTTTTTGCTCTAGCCGTCATTCTTGCTTTACCACGTCATTCATGCGGAGCCTGCCCTCGAACTGATCAGTGGGCAGGAATCCATCCCCGGATTTCCCCCCTGCATCCGGTGAGGGTCTGCGGCGGCAGCCGATTTCTGGTACCCCAGCATGAGGCTGCCGCCGCAGACCCTCACCGGTCCCCGAACCCGCTCCCAGAACCCGGCCCCGCCCTCCACAACGGCAGGTAAAATCAAAAAGAGTTACCGCCCGGTTACGCCCCCTCTCCATCACACCCCAAGGGAATACTTCATGGCTCTCGTTTCCATGCGCGAACTGCTAGACCACGCGGCAGAGAACACCTACGGCATTCCGGCTTTCAACGTCAACAACCTTGAGCAAGTTCAGGCCGTGATGGAGGCGGCCCACGAAACCGGCGCGCCGGTGATTCTGCAAGCCAGCGCTGGCGCGCGTAAATACGCCGGCGAGCCTTTCATCAAACATTTGATCCAGGCCGCAGTCGAAGCCTATCCGCACATTCCGTTGGTCATGCACCAGGACCACGGCCAGAACCCCGGTGTCTGCCAGGGCGCGATGAACCTGGGTTTTAGCTCCGTCATGATGGACGGCAGCCTGGAGGCCGACGGCAAGACCATCGCCAGCTACGACTACAACGTTGATGTGACCCGCCAAGTGGTCGAGATGGCGCACAAGCTGGGTGTCACCGTGGAAGGCGAGCTGGGCTGCCTGGGCTCGCTCGAGACCATGCAGGGAGACAAGGAAGACGGCCATGGCACCGACGCCGTGATGACTCGCGAACAGTTGCTGACCGACCCCGAGCAAGCCGCCGACTTCGTCAAGCGTACCCAGCTGGATGCGCTGGCGATTGCCATTGGTACCAGTCACGGCGCGTACAAGTTCACGCGCAAGCCCACCGGCGACATCCTGGCGATTGAGCGCATCATGGAGATCAACCGCCGCATTCCCAACACCCACCTGGTGATGCATGGCTCGTCGAGCGTGCCGCAGGAGCTGCTGGCCATCATCCGACAGTACGGCGGCAACATGAAAGAAACCTACGGCGTGCCGGTGGAAGAGATTCAAAAAGCCATCAAGTTCGGCGTGCGCAAGATCAACATCGACACCGACATTCGTCTGGCCATGACCGGCGCAGTGCGCAAATTTCTGGCCGAGAACCCTGAAAAGTTTGACGCCCGTGAATGGCTCAAACCTGCGCGTGAAGCGGCCAAGGCGATTTGCAAGCAACGCTACATTGAGTTTGGTTGCGAAGGTCAGGCCGCCAAAATCAAGGGCGACAGCCTGCAAGTGGTGGCCGTGCGCTACGCCAAGGGTGAGTTGGCCCAGGTGGTTCACTGACCACCATGGCCGCAGCGCTTCACACCTCGACCCTGAGCTCCCTGCCCCTCCTGGCCCGCGGAAAAGTACGCGACAACTACGCCGTCGGCACAGACCGCCTGCTGATGGTCGCCAGCGACCGGCTCAGCGCCTTTGATGTGATTTTGGGCGAGCCAATTCCCGGCAAGGGCGCGCTGCTCACGCAGATGGCGCTGTTCTGGTTCGGCAAGCTCGGTCATATCTGCCCCACCCACCTGACCGGCGAGGCGCCTGAGAGCTCAGTCACGCCGGCCGAGTTGCCACAAGTTGTGGGCCGCTCCATGCTGGTCAAGCGGCTCAAACCCATCCCGGTCGAGGCCGTGGTGCGGGGCTACCTGGCCGGCAGCGGCTGGCAGGAATACCAGGCTACGCAATCTGTCTGCGGCGTGCCCTTGCCCGCTGGTTTGAAAAACGCCAGCCAGCTGCCTGAACCCATCTTCACGCCCGCCGCCAAGGCCGAAGCTGGCGAGCATGACGAAAACATCAACTACGCCCAGGTCGAAAAAATCGTCGGCGCTGAACTCGCCGCACAAATCAAAAAAATCAGCATCGAGATTTACCAGACAGCCGCCGCCTTTGCGCTGACCAAAGGCATCATCATCGCCGACACCAAGTTTGAATTCGGGCTAGACGAAAACGGCACACTGACACTGATGGACGAGGTGCTGACGCCCGACTCATCGCGTTACTGGCCGGTCGAAGGCTACCAGGCTGCTTTTATCGCCGGCCAAAACCCGCCCAGCTACGACAAGCAATTTGTGCGCGACTGGCTGGAAGCAGTGCGTATCAACGGCAAGCCATGGGACAAAACGCCGCCCGCGCCGCAACTGCCGCCAGAAGTTGCGCTGAAAACCGCCGAGAAATACAAGGAAGCATTGGCGCGCTTGTTAGGCTGAAGACTTTTTCGAGGGACCATGCAAAAAGCCCCTGAGCGCAAGCTCAGGGGCTTTTTTATTTGAAAGGGCGGGGTCCGCCCCGTTCAAGGTTCTGATCAGAACACGTAGATCACACCGAAAGCGTATGCATGAGAGGTAGAGCTCTTAGGCGCGCGAGTTGTCTTGGTCAAGAAATCAGCATAAGCCGTGGTATTTTTAAAGATTTCCTTGTTCGCAAAGAGCTCTGTGCCAGTCGCGTTAGTGCTTGTGTTCTTAGCGCGTTGAAAGCCCACATTCACGCCGCCAACAGGGGCAACAAAACCCACCATGTTGCCTTGAGATCCTATGGTGCCGGAGTAGCTCACGACCGCCTTGACGAAGCCAAAGTCATAAGATCCGGCAACTGCCGAGATATCTTTGCCACGGGTCGAGTTCTTAGACGTTATGGTGGCAGCGAGGGCCAAATTACCTGCTGCGTAGGTCAGGCCCAGCGCGGCCGAGTCATCGCCGCCCGGAACAGTTTTTGCCACCGATGTGTCAGCTGACTGGTAGCCCGCATGAATTTTTAAACCGCCCATCGTTGGTGCGATGTACTGCACTGAACGGGTACCCAGGGCCGAGAACAACAGGCCGCCATCAATGCCGGCAGCGCCGGAAGCTGAGGCTGTGTTGGATGCGCCGTTCAGGTCAAAACCGATCATGGTCTGGAAACCCACCGAGTCTTGACGACCGGCACGAATTTCACCAAAAGCACCTGATGCACCCACCCAGGCCTGGCGACCGAACAGCACATCGTTACCCCCACCCAGTTTGCCGTCGATGTCGATTCCGCTGGTTTCCAGCTGGAAATTTCCTTTGACGCCAGAGCCCAAGTCTGTGCTGCCTTTCAAACCGACGCGGGTGGTTGAGTTGCCACCAAATTTCACGGACGGGTCTGTTTTGGCTACATCTTCGGCAGTGGTTCTGGCTAAGCCAACGTCAACCAGGCCATAAATAGTCACTTGGGCTTGTGCAGCGCCGGCCAGAGCCAAGAGCGCAGCGGCGGGGATCAGCTTTATCAGCATCATGATGTTGTTCTTTCAAATAGATTTAAGGGAGTTCCCAATACTCTTTAACAAGAACCATGCCAATTAAAAGCCGCTCTTAATTACGCCCTTGGCCCCAATTCGGTGCGAAATGCATCCGATTCATGCATGGTTCGCACTAAAAAGGTTTAAAAACAAAAGCCTCTGCGCCTGCCTTCGCCTCAGTTGAGCATCATGCTGAGCTTTCGCCTGTAGCTGGAGACCAGCGCAGCCTGCGGGTCTTCCTGCACGACGGCCTTGCCCAGCAACTCGATGCCGGCGGCGGTCTTGCCGGTGGCGCCGGGCGCGTTTTTGGGGCGCGGCGGTGACAGCAACTCCAAAATGGCAACGAATGTTTTGCGCGGCGTTTCCTCGCCCCAGAACTTGTCGCGCATGATGATCTCCAGCAGCTCGTCCATGGCCGCCGTCCACTCGCCCTCGCCCATGAGCACGCGGGCTTTGGCCAGACGGGTGTCAAAGTCACGTTTGTTTTGAGCAATCAAGGCGTCAAACTGCTCATAAGACCACTGACCGCGGGGGTCGGTGCTGACGAACTCGAGTGCTTTGAGCCACTGCCGCAGCGCTTCAAAACGCAGTTGCAGCGGAATCTGCGCCAGCGCGGGGGCCAAGGCACTTTGGGCGGGCGCCAGCTGGCCGGTGCCGATCAGCAGCTTGACGTAGTCAAAGCGCACATCGTCATTGGCCGGGTCGGCGGCCAATGCTTCGACCAGCTTGTCCTGGGCGCTTTGCACATCACCGCTTTCCAGCAGGGCCTGCGCCTCGTTCGCCTCAGACTGGGCCAGCACTTCGTTCTCGCCGGGCAGGTGCTTGTCCAGAAATTCCTTGATCTTGCCTTCGGGCAAGGCGCCGGTAAATCCATCCACCGGCCGCCCGCCCATGAGCAAGATACAGGTCGGAATGCTTTTGATGCCAAAAGCCGAGCTGAGCTGCTGCTCCTGGTCGGAGTCGATTTTGGCGAGCTTGAAACGCCCCTGGTAAGCGACTTCAACTTTTTCAAGCAAGGGGCCCAGTGATTTGCAGGGGCCGCACCAAGGGGCCCAAAAATCAATCAGCACCGGGGTGGTCATGGAAGCAGCGATGACTTCCTGTTCAAAATTCGCGATCGTGACATCAATCATGTAAAGAGCAAAAGTAAGGGTTGAGCAACGCCGGTTGGCGCCAAAGTCAAAACGATAGCATGCCGGCTTAAAATCACGCCTTTCCCCGCTGACTGGCCCCACGGCTTTCAAGGCTCACATGACCACTTCCCACGCCCATTCATCCGCTCACACACCCGCCTCCGGCGCCCGCGTTTTAGTGGGCGTGGTGATGGGCTCGAACAGTGACTGGGAGACGATGCAGCATGCGGTGCAGATTCTGCAGCAATTTGGCGTGGCCTATGAGGCGCGCGTCGTGTCAGCGCACCGCATGCCAGATGCCTTGTTTGCCTACGCCGAAGCGGCTGAAGGCCGCGGGCTGCAGGCCATCATTGCCGGCGCCGGTGGTGCGGCGCACCTGCCGGGCATGCTGGCGGCCAAAACCTGCGTACCGGTGCTGGGGGTGCCGGTGGCCAGCAAACATCTGCAAGGGGTGGACTCCCTGCACAGCATCGTGCAAATGCCCAAGGGCATTCCTGTGGCCACCTTTGCCATTGGCAACGCCGGTGCGGCCAATGCCGCGCTGTTTGCCGTCGCTCAGCTGGCGCTGCATGACGCGTCGCTGGCCGGCAAGCTGCAAGCGTTTCGCGCCGAGCAAACCGCTGCCGCCTCCGCCATGACACTGCCGCCGCTATGATCGGTCCGGCTTCACCAATTTTGCCGGGCGCCACGCTGGGCGTGATGGGCGGCGGCCAGCTGGGCCGCATGTTTGTGCATGCCGCGCAGCGCCTGGGTTACTTCACCGCCGTGCTTGATGCCGACCCGCAAAGCCCAGCTGGGCTGGTCAGCCACCATCACATTCAGACCGGCTACAGCGACCCTGCCGGTCTGGCACAGCTGGCCGCGCTGTGCGCCGCCGTCACCACTGAATTTGAAAACGTGCCGGCTGACGCGCTGGCGCAGTTGGCCGTCACCCGGCCGGTGGCGCCCGGCGCTGCGGCGGTGGCCATTGCACAAGACCGGCTGCAGGAAAAAGCCCACTTCAGCGCCTGCGCTGCGGCCTCCGGCGTAGCCTGCGCGCCTTATGCGGTGCTGCAAACGCCAGCGCAACTGGCGGCCGTTCCAGCCTCGCTGCTACCCGGCATTTTGAAAACTGCGCGCATGGGCTACGACGGCAAGGGCCAGGTGCGCGTGAAAACCGCCGCCGAACTGGCTGCCGCCTGGAACGACCTGAAACAAGTGCCTTGCGTACTGGAAAAATTGTTACCACTCCAAGCCGAGCTGTCGGTGCTGGTGGCGCGCGGGCAGAGCGGCCAGGTGGTGAGCTTTGCACCCCAACGCAATGTGCATGTGGACGGCATTTTGGCGGTGACGCACGCCTACGAAGGCTGCCTGCCGGCTGCCCTGGCGACCAAAGCGTGCGCAGCCACCGAGGCGATTGCCGCGCAGATCGGCTACGTGGGCCTGATGTGTGTGGAGTTTTTTATGGTGACAGGCGCTGACGGCCAAGACGCACTGGTCGTCAACGAAATGGCGCCACGCCCGCACAACAGCGGCCACTACACACTAGACGCTTGCGATGTTTCGCAGTTTGACCTGCAAGTGCACGCCATGGCCGGCCTGCCCCTGCCGGTGCCGCGCCAGCATTCGCCGGCCATCATGCTCAACCTGCTGGGCGATATCTGGTTTGACGCCAGCGGCACCGAGCGCACGCCCGACTGGTGCGCCGTGCTAGCGCTGCCCGGCGCGCATCTGCACCTGTACGGCAAGGCCGAAGCGCGCCGCGGCCGCAAGATGGGCCACCTGACGCTCACCGGCGCCGATCTGCCCGGCGTGCAGGCCAGTGCGCGGGCCGCTGCCGGTTTGCTCGGCTTGCCCGGCCTCGAAGGCCGTTGAATGATTCGCCCCGGCAGCGACCCCGCGGCCTTGGCCGAAGCGGCCCAGCGCATTCGCGCCGGAGCCCTGGTCGGCTTTCCAACCGAGACGGTTTACGGCCTGGGCGCCGATGCGTCAAACGACGCCGCTGTGGCCTTGATCTTTGCCGCCAAGGGCCGGCCGTCTGAGCACCCGCTGATCGTGCACGTGGCCAGCGCCGCGCAAGTGGCGGTTTACGCGAGTGAAGTGCCAGCTTTTGCAGCGAGACTGATTGAGGCCTTTTGGCCCGGGCCGCTCACGCTCATATTGCCGCGCCGTGCCGGCGTGGCAAGCGCTGCGGCCGGCGGGCAGAACTCGATCGGCCTGCGATGCCCCGCGCACCCGGTGGCCCTGGCACTGCTCCAAGCCTGCGGCACCGGCCTGGCCGGCCCCAGCGCCAACCGCTTTGGCCGTGTCAGCCCAACCACTGCACTGCATGTGCAGGAAGAACTCGGTGAAGATTTGCCAGTGCTCGACGGCGGCCCGTGCGCAGTCGGTATCGAGTCCACCATCGTCGATTGCACACGCGGTCAGCCCGTGCTGCTGCGCCCGGGCGTGCTGACCCGCGCGCAACTTGAAGCGGCCTGCGGCCAAGCCGTGCTGGACAAAGACGCGCAGACATCAGTGGCGGCCCCGCGCGCGTCGGGCACGCTCGAATCTCACTACGCTCCAAACGCTAGAGTGCGGCTGATGAACGTGCTAGCGCTGCAAGCGGCGCTGGAGGCATTGAACGCCAAGACTGCAGCCGCTTACGCCGCACAGCCCAGCCCGGGGACGGTCGCCGTTTACGCCCGCAGCACGCTGCGCTTGAAGGCCCCAACCCTGCACCGCCAGATGCCCGACGACGCGACGGCAGCGGCGCAGCAGCTTTTTGCAGTGCTGCGCGAACTCGACGCCATGTCCGTGTCAGAGATCTGGGTACAAGTACCGCCGGATGCCCCCGAATGGGACGGCGTGCGCGACCGCTTGAGTCGGGCAGCCGCAGAGGGATCTCCGCCTTCGCGAGAATGACGAACGCAGAAGCTTATTCCCGCGCAAGAAGCAATCGGTTTAACAGCCGCTTCAGACGGCTTCTAGGGCAGGGGCCTGCGCCACTTCTGCGGTGATCTCGTAAGAGCGCAGCCGTGCTGCGTGGTCAAAGATCTGGCCTGCGATCATCAACTCGTCGGCACCTGTGCGCTCGATGAAGGCGTTCATCTCGCGCCGCACAGTGTCGGGCGAGCCAATCGCGTAGCTTTGGCGCACGCTGTCCAGCAGCGCATGCTCTTGGGGGCCGATGTGCTGCAAATAGTCAGCACGCGGTGGCGGTAATTTGGCCGGGCGACCGCTGCGCAGGTTGATAAAAGCCTGCTGCTGCGAAGTCACCAGAACACGCGCCTCTTCATCGGTGTCGGCGGCAAACACATTGAAGCCCAGCATCACGTAGGGCTTGGCCAGACGCGCTGAGGGCTGAAAACGTGCGCGGTAAATTTCGACTGCCTGCATCATTTGCGCGGGCGCAAAGTGCGATGCAAACGCAAACGGCAGGCCCAGGTGCGCAGCCAGCTGCGCACCGAACAAGCTGGAGCCGAGTATCCACATCGGCACCTTCATCCCCGTGCCCGGCACGGCACGAACCGGCTGGCGCGGCTCGTCAGAAAAATAGTCCATCAACTCCATCACGTCTTGCGGGAAGTCGTCCGAATCTGATGCCAGGTTGCGGCGCAGGGCGCGGGCGGTGATCTGGTCAGAACCCGGCGCGCGGCCCAGCCCCAGGTCAATACGACCCGGAAACAGCGACTCGAGCGTGCCGAACTGCTCGGCAATCACCAGCGGCGAATGGTTGGGCAGCATGATGCCGCCGGCGCCCACGCGAATACTGCGCGTGCCGCCGGCCACGTGCGCCATCAGAACCGAGGTGGCTGCGCTGGAAATGCCGGGCATACCGTGATGCTCGGCCAGCCAATAGCGCTTAAAACCGCAGCGCTCAGCGTGTTGCGCCAGGCTCAGTGTGTTGCGATAGGACTGGGCAGCGTCGCTGCCTTGCGCAATGGGAGCGAGGTCGAGGACGGAAAGTGGGATCATGGCTTGCAGTTTAGGCCGTCTTCAAAATGCCGTAGCGCAGCTTCATGACCAGGATGGTAAAGGTCAGTACGAGTGTCACAGCATTGGCTGCCACTACCGGCCAGGCATTGAGTGACAAGCCATACAGCAGCCACAAGATTAACCCGATGAAGAGCACGCTGTACATGACCAGCGACACACCCCGCACATCTTTGGTTTTGTAGGTAAGCCAGACTTGCGGTGCAAAACTGAAGGTGGTCAGTATGGCAGCCGTGTAGCCTATCCATTCGGTCATGAGCGGCGAAATATTCAACATCAGGGGCGATCCAGTACGGTCCATTCAATGAGTCGGTCCAGCGCGGGGCGGGCCGCGCTGGCGTTGGGGTGGTTGATCATGCCGATGACCACATAGCGATTGCCGCTTTTGCCGTCGGCGTAGCCGGCCACGGCACTGACGTCACGCAAAGAGCCCGTCTTGATTTGAGCACGTCCGGCTGCGCCCGGGGCACGCTCGCGCAAGCGGCCATCAGCGCCCACCACGGGCAGCGATTCGGCAAGCGGCGCCGCCAAAGGGCTTTGCGCCGCGTGCTGCAGCAGCGCGGCCAGGCTGTTGGCGCTGATGCGCTCAAGACGGCTGAGGCCGGAGCCGTTGTCCATCACGGGGGCAGTGGCTGCCGGCAAGGTTTTTCGCCACCAGGCTTGCACAGCTTCACGGCCAGCCTCCAGCGTGCCGGCGGGTGTGGTGGCCAGTTGGCCGAACAGACCCAAACTCAAAAACAGGTGCTGAGCCATGACGTTGTTAGAAAACTGGTTGACGTCCCGCACGATGTCCAGCAGCGGCAACGAGGGCGAGTCCAGGCGCAGTGGTGCTGTCTTGCCCGACAAGGTGCCGCGGCTGCGCAGCATGGTCAGCTCCGCGCCAGTGGCTTCGCGCACGCGGCCGGTCAGTGCGCCGCCCAGCTGACGCCAAGAGCCTTCAATGGCGCGCGCCGCGTAGCTGGCCGGCTCGGCGTACGCGCTGGGCCAGACCAGCTCACCGCAGCCACTGGCGTAAGTGCCGGCAAACTTGATCTGCGCAGGGTTGTCGATGCTGGCGCGCAGTTCACCGCGCCAGTCACCGCATCGCGCCCCCCGCAGCAGTGGCACGCTGGCATCGACCTGCACGCCGGCCAGCGGCGGCTCTGCGCGCACCAATGCCCGGCCCAGCGCCGGGTCGGGCGTGAAGGTCATGACCAGGGATTTGAAATTGATCAGCAACGCATCGGGCTGGGTGTTGTAAGGCCGCAGCGGCTCGCCGTCAAAGGCGGCTGCATCGGCTTTGGCATCGCTGAAGGCGCTACGGTCCAGCACGATGTCACCCTTGATGGCACGCACACCGCTGCTGTGAACATGGCCGATCAGCGCCTGCAAGCGCTCCACCACGAGTTTGGGGTCGCCACCGCCACGCACCACCATATTGCCCTCGAGCAGGCCGTCATTGATGCGGCCATCCATGATGACGCGCGTCTGCCAGCGAAAGTCCGGGCCCAGCGCGTCGAGCGCGGCGTAGGTGGTCACCAGTTTGATGGTCGAGGCCGGGTTCATGGCTTCGCCGGCACGGTGGCTCAAACGCGGCGCGCGCTGGCCGTTGACATCGACCACCAGCACGGCAACCGCACTGGCCGGCACCTGGGCCTGGGCCAGCGCTTTGTCAAAAGCTGCCGGCCAACGCGGCTTGGCAGCCCGGGGCGAAGGATTGGCGCCAGCGGCGCCAGCCAGCAGCGTCAGCGCCGCCACGGCCCACAGGGTCCGGCACCGCTTGAGGGGGCAAGCCCAGGGTCGGTGTGGAATGGCAAAAAACATGTCTGGATTATCGCGGCTGTCTTGACCGGATAATCCAGACATGCACAACGCTGTCACCTTTTCAGCCGATATAGCGCCCACCGGGGCTGGCGCAGCCACGGGTCGCTGGCTGGCGTTTGACACCAGCACCGAGCGCATGTCGATCGCGGTGTGCGATGGTGCGCGCCTGTGGCAGCACGAGTCAGCCGGTGCGGCACTGACCTCTACCAACCTGATCCCGGCACTCATGCAGATGCTCGATGTCGCCGGCCTGCGCCTGAGCCAACTCGACGCCATTGCCTTCGGTCGTGGCCCTGGCTCTTTCACCGGCCTGCGCACCGCCTGCGCCGTGGCCCAGGGCCTGGCGCTGGGTGCGGGTGTGCCGGTGCTGCCGGTAGACACTTTGGCGGCGCTGGCCGAAGAAGCGCGCTTTCAGTGGCTCAAGATGCACCCGCAGACCGCGCTGCCACAGCAACTGAGCGCCATGCTCGATGCGCGTATGAACGAAATCTATGTGCAGCATTTCCTCTTGAACGGCAACGCCTACCAGCCGCTTACGCCCAGCTCGCTGGTGCCACCGCAAGGCCTTGCAGAAGCTTGGCTGAGCGACGCAAGCCAGCTGCTGACCGGCAATGTGTTCGAGGTCTATACCGACCGACTGCCCGCCTTCCCCGCCGGCAGCACAGCGCTGCCCGCCTTGCCCACAGCCGCCGCAATGCTGCGGCTTGCACCCGCGCTGATGGCCGCCGGCGCGGCCCGCCCGCCCGAGCAGGCCTTACCGCTTTATGTGCGCGACAAAGTGGCTCAAACCACCGATGAACGCGCCCAGATTCAACGCGCGGCCCTAGCCGCCGCCACGTAAGTCGCCATGAGTGCACTGCCCCAGCTCCCTTCAGTACGGCTTGAAACCATGACTGCGCCTTGGTTAAACAAAGTCGCGCGCATCGAAAAAAGTATTTATGCCCACCCTTGGTTAGAAGGTAACTTCGCCGACTCGCTGCAAGCCGGCTACCCGGCGCAGATGCTGCTGGCCGATGTTGCGCCCGGCCAGAGCGAGCTGATTGGCTACTTTGTGGCCATGAAAGGTGTTGACGAAGTACATCTGCTCAACATCACGGTGGCCAAGGCCTACCAGGGCCAGGGCTTTGCCCGTTTGATGCTGGACGCACTGTGCCTGTGGTCGCGCGGTCAAAACGCCCAATGGCTGTGGCTGGAGGTGCGCATCAGCAACACCCATGCACAGCAGGTCTATAAACACTACGGCTTTCACCAGGTCGGCACGCGCCGCAATTACTACCCGCAAAGCGCCTTCCAGCGCGAAGACGCGGTAGTGATGAGCAAACCCTTGAGCCCCGCATGACAGCCCGCGCAGCACCCCGCCCGCAGAAAGGCAGCGCATGAGCCTGGACCTGGACAAACGCCAGCGCGCCATGTTGCGCGAAATGGGCATACGCCTGTGGCAGCCACCAGGCGCAGCCTTGGAAACAGCCGCTTCGCCCAGTGCGGCTGATATACGGCCAGCCGCACCCCGACCAGCACCAGCACCAGCACCGTCAGCTGCAAATGCCACTGGCCCTAGCGCAGCACAGGGCGCAAACGCTTCAGCCAGTAGCGTGTGGACACTGGGCGCTGCACGCGCTATGTACGAACCCGCAGCCGGAGCTTCAGCGCGCTGGCTGCTGCTAATTGAAACCGCGGCCGACAGCACTGAGGCCGAGCTTTTTACGGGCGACACAGGCAAGCTGCTGGACAACATGCTGCGCGCCGTCGGCCTGCCGAACAGCGCCCGCGCAGCCTGGACGCCGGTGTCGCGCCTGGCGAATGCCGCTGGGCCGTACAGCGGAGAGCCTAGCCCGGCGCTGGCAGTGAGCTTGAACGCGCTGCTGCAGGCCGAGAAGCCGGCCGTGCTGCTCATCATGGGCCGACTGGCGGCGCAGGCACTGCTGCAAACGGGTGAGCCCCTGGGCAAGATGCGTGGTCAAAAGCATCAGCTCGCCGGCGTGCCCGCCTTCGTCACCTACGATGCCGCCTACCTGTTGCGCAGCCTGCCCGACAAGGCCAGGGCCTGGGATGATCTGTGTCTGGCCCAGCAGTGCGCAGGCGCCAACTAGCGCGGCTGCGCGGGCGAGTCGGGTATGGCGCGGCTTGGCATCAGCACTGAGCCAATGGCCACCACCATCAACACCACAGCCGCCCAGTCCTGCCAATTGAGGACCTCGTCCAACCAAAGCGCGCCTGAGAAAACGCCAAGAATCGGGATCATCATCACACTCAGGCTGGAGGCAATCGGTGGCAGGCTGCGCGCCAGGAAGAACCAGGCCGCATGGGCAAAGCCAAAGACCATCACGCCGTTATAAAAAATCGCCGCCCAAGAGGCGGCCGGCGGCGCACGCCATTGCGGCATTTCAAACATCGCGCCGAGAGCGCTCACCACCAGAGCCGTGAGCAGCGTCATCCAGAACGAAATGGTCAGCGTCGCCACCGGCATGGTGGTCGTGCGCAGCCGCTGGGTACCCACCGCCCAGGTGGCTGCAGCCACCAAGGCCAGCAGCACACTGAGCGGGTGGCCGGACAGCTGGGTTAGCTCGTGCCACAGTAAAAAAGACACGCCCAAGGTCGCCGCCGCCACGCCCAGCCAATTGCGCGCACGCAGCCTGTGGCCAAAAAACCAGGCGCCAAACAAGGCGGAAAAAACGGGCATGGTGTAGCCCAGAATCGCAGAGCGTCCGCTGCTCAAGTTTTTCACCACCACGATCATCACCGCGTGCCAAACGAACATGTTGGTAGCCGCCAGCCAGAAAAGCTCACGGTAGCGCTCACGCGGTATGAAAAAAGGCACCTTGAGATAGAGCATCGCCAAGCCGAGCACCGGCAGCCCCAGCCACATCGATATGGCCCTGAAAGTCAGCGGCGGATAGTCCGTCACACCCACTTTCATGATCGGCCAGTTCACGCCCCAAACCAAGGTCAGCAAGACAAGGACAGTCAGTTGGCGGCGGCTCAGATCCATAGCTTCGGTTTCCAAAAAAAGCCCGGCAATATGGCACTGCGCCCGCCGAGCTTCGATAGTACGCCCTGGGCCGACCGGGCTTCTTACAATGAAGCCATGACATTTCTGAACATGCTGACGGCGGCCGAGAACTTGAACCAGTCCATGCTGTGCGTCGGCCTGGACCCGGACCCCGCCAAATTTCCCGGTAAATTCAAAGGCGACGCCAACAAGATTTATGATTTTTGCGCCGCCATCGTGGATGCGACCGCCGACCTGGTGATCGCCTTCAAGCCGCAAATAGCCTACTTTGCTGCGCACCGCGCCGAAGGCCAGCTGGAGCGCCTGATGGAACACATGCGCCGCATGGCGCCGCAAGTGCCCGTCATACTGGACGCTAAGCGCGGCGACATCGGCAGCACCGCCGAGCAGTACGCCATCGAAGCCTTCGAGCGCTACGGCGCCGACGCGGTCACGCTCTCGCCTTTCATGGGCTGGGACTCAGTAGCGCCCTACCTCAAGTACGAAGGCAAAGGCGCGTTCCTGCTGTGCCGCACCTCCAACCCCGGCGGCGACGATCTGCAAAACCAGCGTCTAGCCTCTGTTGAAGGCCAACCGCTGCTGTATGAACACGTGGCCCGCCTGGCACAAGGGCCTTGGAACCTCAATGGCCAGCTCGGTCTGGTGGTGGGCGCCACCTACCCGGCAGAGATCGAGCGCGTGCGCCAGGTTGCGCCCACGCTGCCACTGCTGATTCCAGGCGTTGGTGCGCAAGGCGGCGACGCGGTGGCGACAGTGCGCGCCGGTTACAAGGCGGGGGCGCCCATCATCGTCAACTCGTCACGTGCTATTTTGTACGCGTCGTCCGGCGAAGACTTTGCCGCTGCGGCACGGCGCGAAGCCCTCAAGACGCGCGACATTTTGCAGGCCGCGCGCAAGCCGACCTAGGGCCAACACGAGTTGAACTTGTCACGCCGGCGCGCTATGCTTCGGTCATGACCATGAGCCCGCTTGATTCAGTCCGCTTTGCCCGCCAGGTCGGCTTTGGCCTGGCGCCGGACGAAGCCACCCCCGACGACCCGCCGGCCTGGGCCCAAGCCCAGCTCGACAAAGCCCCGCCCGTGGCTTTTCTGGCCGACAGAAAGGGCGCGCTGATGACCGGCCTGCCCGAAAACCTGCGCCTGGTGCACACGCAAGCCGAGGCCACGCAAGCGATGCAAGGTCATTGGGACGCCGAAAAAAACAGCTTTGAGCAGTCACGTAAATTGCCACGCCCCGAATGGGAAAAGCTACGCTACGAGACGGTTGACCTGCCCTACTGGCGCATGACGCCCTGGCAAGAGGTGCTGGCGCGTGGCGCCATGGCCGTCAACGGCCCGGCCCCGGTGTTTGAGCGTTTCTGGCACTTCTGGACCAACCACTTCACCGTGGCGCCAGCCACCAACAACATCAACGCCATGGTCGGGCCTTACATGCGCATGTTGCGCGGCCGCATGAGCGGCCACTTTCGCGACATGCTGTTTGAGGCGGTCACGCACCCGGCCATGGTGCTGTACCTGGACAACGCCATCTCTACCGGCCCAGGCTCTCAAAACAGCCGGAACGAAATCCGCCAGAACGGCAAAGCCAAACACAGCATCAACGAAAACCTGGGGCGCGAGCTGTTAGAACTGTTTACGCTCAGCCCGGCAGCCGGCTACAGCCAGGCCGACGTGGCGGGCGCCACCTTCATCCTGACCGGCTGGGGCGTGCACAAGCCCTCAGACACCTGGAACAAATCCGGCGCGCCCTACGGCAGTTACTTTGACTTTGGCCGGCACGAGCCGGGCAGCCACAGCGTGATGGGCAAGTCTTACAGCGCGTTTGTGCGCAACGACGGCAAGCTCAACGACCTGATTGATGACTTGGCCGCCCACCCCGCGACGGCGCAGCATATTTGCCTCAAACTGGCCACTGCTTTCATCGCCGACGAGCCACCCCCTGAGGCTGTGGCGCGGCTGGTGAAAGTATTCACACAAAGCAAAGGTCATCTGCCCAGCCTGCACAAGGCGGTGGTGGCCGAGGTGGCACTGGCAGGCGCAGCCTCTCGCAAATTTCTGCTGCCCGAAAGCTGGCTCTGGAGCATTTACCGCGTGGCAGGCGCAGAGCTGCCCGTGGTGCCGCCGCTGCGCGAGCTGCGCGGCGAGCGCCTGAACGACATCCTCACCGAGCTGGGTCAACCGGTTCATTATTGTCCGCAGCCCAATGGCTGGTCGCTGCAAAGTCGGGACTGGATTTCCAAAGAAATGCTAGACCGGCGCGTGCGCTACGCCTTTCAGTTTGTCGCGCGTGTGCGCCAACCCGGCTCGCTCACCCAGGTGCTGCTGCGGCAGCAAGGCCAGGGGCCGCTGGCGCAACAATTACGCGCGGCGGCCGCCACCGCCGAAGGCCCGGAGAGGCGCGGCATCTGGGCCGCTTACCTGACCTCACCCGACATGTTGTGGAGCTGACCCCCATGCAAAGAAGACATTTTCTGGGCGCCGGCGCCAGCCTCACTTTAGTCGGCCACCCCTTGATGGCGGCAGCACAAAGCAGCAGCACGTTTGCACAGCGCCGCCTGCTGGTCTTGATGCTGCGCGGCGGCATGGACGGCCTGTGCGCCATACCGCCGACCGGCGACCCCCGATTGCAAGCGCTGCGCGCCAACCTGGTGCCGGCCAAGCTCTTGCACGGCAATGACTTTTTTGGCGTGCACCCGGCGCTGCCCACCTTGGCGGGCTTGATGGCCCAGGGCCAGGCTGTGGCCGTGCATGCCACCGGCTTTGGCTACACCGGCCGCTCCCACTTTGAAGGCCAGGACATCATGCAAAGCGGCGTGGTCAAACCCTACGCATCAGCCTCCGGCTGGCTGGGCCGCGCGATGGAAAAAGCCCAGCTGGGCGCGGGCGTGGCCATCTCCATTCCCATGCCGCTGATTTTGCGCGGCGACAGCAAATCGGAAACACAGTTCCCGACCTGGATGCCCACGCCACCGACGGCCACCTACGCGCTGATAGAGCAGCTCTGGCAAGGCCACCCTGAGCTGGCCGCGCTGGGCACACGCCTGCGCACCGGCCGCGCCGAAGCGGCCATGGCCGGCGCGCCCACGCCGGCTTTTGACAACCGCAAATCAGCCGCCGGGCTGGCCCATGAAGCGGCGCTGCGCATGCAGGCCAGCGACGGACCAATGGTCGGGCTGATCGACTTCAACGGCTTTGACACCCACGCCGCCCAAGGCGCGGGCGAGGGCGTGCACGCGACGCGCCTGCAACAAGTGGACGATGCCATACGCTCTTTTCGCCAAAGCATGGGCCCGCGCTGGGACGACTGCCTGGTGCTCACCGTCACTGAGTTCGGACGCACCGCCGCAGAAAACGGCACCACCGGAACCGACCACGGCTGGGGCGGCTGCATTTTGGCTGCCGGCGGCCTGGTCAAAACCGCCGGCGTGGTGGCCGACTGGCCGGGAATGCAAGCTGCAAGCCTGTTTGAAGGCCGCGACCTGAAAGTGACCGTGGACGCCGCAGCGGTTTATGCGCAAGCGCTGCAAAGCGTCTTTGGCCTGAGCACCTCGCAAGTGCAGGACGGCGTGCTCAGCCACCGCCCGCATGCGCTGACGCAAACGCTGTTTCGCGCTTAGCGCGTGGCCGCTGAGCCTGGGCTGGATGGCTGCGCTCATGTCCTCCGCCCTTCGGGCTCCCCCTTAACTTCGCTACGCCACCCAGCCCAGGCTCAGCGGCGGGTCCAAGGTTCGGGGATGCGCTCATGCCAGCGCAGAAAATAGCGCTTTTGACAATGAGGCCCTTGTGAATTCATCCCCTGCTCATGCCGAACTCATCGCCACCTTCAAGAGGGCCGAAGCAGACGCTGCTCATAAATTCGGGTTGATCAAAGCTGCTGAAAAAAAGGGCCCCAAGGCCATTCAGACGGCCATCGAAACCGCGGCCAAGGCCGCTAAGCGCAGGGATTCGTTCGCGAAAAAAATGGCGGTCTTGGGGGTGAACGCCAAGGATTAAATCTGCTGCCGTGCTCTTTCGGCGAGATCCATGCAACTTTCCATTCTGACCCCGTCTTTGTTCGAGAGGACGGCCACGCTTGTCATGTGGAGGGTGTGGGGGCATGTCAATTTGGCGGGCCAGAATCAAGGCAAAACGGGCTGTCATCTCGATTAAGTGAACGTCGGATTAGCAGCGCTTGCTGCCAGTCACAAAACCCTTACTTTCAGAATATCTGGTATTCCCCCAAATCAGTAGACAAATATGATGTCAAAACTGAAATGGAGAAAAGCAAATGCAGAGAACGAAATACGCCCTCGAGTTCAAAGACGAGGCGGTCAAGCAAGTCATCGACAAGGGCCA
>Ga0214921_10002047_pt1 | contig 33424 bp, 26 predicted proteins | sample LL1505_MetaG_FD_177992 | JGI IMG/M metagenome (GOLD analysis project Ga0214921, IMG submission 177992) | Freshwater microbial communities from Lake Lanier, Atlanta, Georgia, United States - LL-1505 | ecosystem: Environmental > Aquatic > Freshwater > Lake | place: USA: Georgia | collected... | reverse complement strand
ACAGGTTTTTCATAGAAAAATTGTTTACAGGTTTTTCATAGAAAAATTGTTTACAGGTTTTTCATAGAAAAATTGTTTACAGGTTTTTCATAGAAAAATTGATTTAAAATTATATAATGTTAAAATAAGTATATATTAATGATATCAAATCAATTTTATTCAGTAATTAATCCAACAGTAGGAGAATTTGTACTTGTACATTTTATTGAGAGAACAGAATCATTTTTTGATGCAATATTACTAGAATATCAATATAGAGGAATGATGAGTTATCAAGATGCAACTAAAAAACGTAAAATTTACAATTGGTCTAAAGTAGTCCCATTAAATAAAGATATGGTTGCTAGAGTAGATGAAGTTGATATAAAAGCTAAAATTGTTATAATTTCTCTAGCTCATTTAGATGAAGAATTTAAAGAAACTTTATCATTATCAGATATTCAAAATAAATTAATGGTACAATTTAATGAGAACAAAATTTTAGATCATTTTATTACTTCTGTATCAGTAGTAAATCATATTGATAAAAATAATATTTGGATTAACCTAATTTATTATATTGATAATGAAAGAAGACTATATAATGAAGAAAATGATGAAGATATTACACTATGGAAATATTTTACAACTAATTTTAATATGATTGATAATTGGTGTAAATCATCAAATTTAGAAGATCATTTATGTGAATCAATAAAAAATATTTATTCTAAAAGATTTAATAATAAATGTAAATATATTTCTAAGATTGGTATTATTTCACCAAATGGAATTAATGTTACAAAACTAATTTTAAATAAAATATTAAATGATATTAAATTTAAATATACTTTTAATTATGATAGTGCGCCGCATTATTTATTTGAATCAAATTCAGATGATTCAAATAAATCTGATCATGAAAATTTTATTTCTGAAATTAAAAAGCATTCAGAAATTTTTATTAAAGTTGATTATTTAGCTAAAGAAATTTAATATTTATGTATTTATTTCATTAAAATAATAATAAATATAAATTATATTTTTATATTTATTTAATTTTTTTCATTAAACCCATCGTAAATTCTAAATTCATCTTTTTATTATTAATTGGTTTATTTCTTTTAATAGTATATTTATTTTCACTTTCAGAACATATATTATCCTTATATTTTTTTTGTTTATATGATTCTTCTATTTGCATCTGTCTTGAAACAATTGGAGGATGTAATACTAAATACTCTTTAAAATTACTAATCGAATTTTCTCTAAATTCTTTAATTGATAAGTTACCACCAAATTCTTCTAATGTTATCCAATGTGGTGCTGAAACTATATTATTAAATTCTGAATATGTTTTATAATAAATTAAATTTAATAAAGATGTTCTTTTTGAAGTTATAATATCATTTAAGTCTAAATTATATGCAAGTGCACAATTATAAGAACAAAAATGTCCAATGCAAAAAAAAGTATTATTATAAAAATCTTCAGGTAATTCAATACTTGGCGAATTAAACATATTTTTACACCACCAACATTTAGTATTAGAATTAAAATTTAATATATGTGTATTTATATTATTAATTGATTGATTTAAATATACATTTTTATCTAAATTTTCTGATGATATAAACTCTGATTGTTCTGATTCAATTAAACTAGGTTTATTATTAATATCAATTTCTGATTTTATAAAGATATTTAAATTATTATCATTATCATAACTATTTATTTCATTTATTGTTATAGGCAAATGAAATATAATTTTTTCTTCTTCTGAATTTGTTACATTAATAACATTATTAATATTTTCATCTACTTTTGGAATAGTGGCAAAATAATTTTTTGGTTTACGACCTCTCTTTTTCTTTACAACTTCGATATCTGTCATTAAATATAAAGAAAATAATTCTTTATATTTAATATAATTATTTAAAGCATTATTTATTAAATAATAGAAATCCCTGATTTTTTTGGTTTTCTTGCATATTTTTTTTTATTTGGATTTGAATCACTCATAGTTGATTCAGAAACAATTCTATCATTATTAGATGATGTTTCATCTTGTGTCTCTGTATTATTAGGTTTAATATTTGATGCTTGAAGATTATGTATTCTACTTAAAATATCTTTAACTTGATCAGGTGCCCTAATAGTGGGTGCTTGATTTTTAGTAGGTGATGAATTTCCGAAAGCTGAGAAAGAAGATTGTTGGGGTTGTCTAGTTGATTGATTTATTGGTATTTGCGGTGATTGCATTTGCGGTGATTGCATTTGAGGTGATTGCATTTGCGGTGATTGCATTTGAGGTGATTGCATTTGCGGTGATTGCATTTGGGGTGGTTGTTTATTTTTCTTCAATTCTGCTTTTTGTTTTTCTATATTAATCTCTTGAGGTGTCATAAATTGAGATTTATCACTTTTACTAGGATTTATTATTTTACTTAATAATCCTGGATTTGATGTTAATAATGAATCTAATCCTGGTAAATTTGCAGATTGAGATTTAGTAAAATGAAATGCTGATGCTGATGCAATTACTAATAATAATAATCTTACTTCAGGTGCTACTTTTTTACCAGTACCTCTATATTTTTCATAAATTTCTTCTAAAACATCATCCCAACTTTCTGTTTCTACCTGCATATGGTCTCCCCAACCAGATAAGTGAAAATCAAATGGATCATATTTATCATTTAAAAACTCTACTAAAGAAACTACTTGTAATAATCCAGATTTAAAAATTTTAACACCATTTCTTTTATCTGCAAAACTTTTTAGTAAATCATATTCATATTCCATTTCATCTAATGAAGAATTGAAATCGTATTCTTTTGATAATGTATAACCTTTAGTTTTAATTTCAGATAATTTTCTTAACATCTCAATTTTCTTCATTCTAACTTCCCCAGGTGTTAATACTTTCTCTTCATTATGTTTTATTGATTGATTATATTGATTTTGCGGTTGTTGAGGATATGTATTAATTTGAGCTGTATATTGTTGTTGTGGTAATGATGGTTGTAATGGTGGAATAAATGAAGTTTGTTTTTGTTCTGATTGATTAATATTGATTTTATCATATTTTTCTTTAGATTCTGATGATTTTGTACTTTTACTTGTATCAGATTTATTACGATTAGATTTTATACTAGATCTATTTGATCTAATTGAACTACTTTCACTACTCTCTTCATTGATAATATTATTAAATTCTGATGATTCAGTTTCAGTTTTCTTTTTTTGTATTACTTTACTTTGATTTGCAATCATATTAAAATAATAATCAGTATCGGATGATACATTTTTTTTTGTATGTTTATCTTCTAATAAATTTTCACCATTAGCATTTTCATATTTTACTTTTATATCTGATGATGTTTCTGAATCTGACATTATAAATAATAAAGATTCTTTTCTTTAATTTAACGCAATATATTTAATATAACGCAAAAATTAAAGAGTAATTTTTTAAAATATTATATTATTTGTTTTTATATTCATTAAATAATATATATTTTATCCTTTAACTTTTATAATAGATTAAGTAATATAATTCTTAAAAAGTTGTGAAGTTTAATGTGAAAATCTAATAGATGAATAAAAATAAATGTTTAATTTTATTTTTATAAATCTAAATTCTCAATAATTTAGTAATTCTTTAACTATTTCATAATTATTTTCTAATAATTATAATTAGGCTCCTAAATTATAAGTTTTAATAGTATCATAAATTAATCTAAACAAATATATTTATAATCTTCATTTTTTAGTTTAATCACTCCAATTTTAACTTCATTAATAATACTTGAATATAAATCTAAAATTTCACTTTCATTATCATTATTTTTATTAGTAATTTCTTCAACATGTGTTAATAAAATTTCATTAATATAATTATATGATGATAAAATATGACTTTTAGATCTTGATCCTGTGATTATAATATTACCTTTTTGAAAAATAAATATACTGACTATTTTTTGATCAATATTATCATCAGGTGGAGTATATTTAACTATGACACATGCTCTAATACAAGGTTCATATGAACATTTAATCTTCTTCTTGTTTAATAAAGAATATAATTTATCACGATCAATATTCATATTAACTTGATAATTAGAATTTATCATATTAATTTTAAAATCTTTAACAGTAATATCATTCAAATTTTCTATAAATGTTTTTTCAATAATTTTATTATTTTCAACTTTTGCTTTAATTTCTGATAATCTTACAATTAATTTATTCAAAACAATATTAATATTTTTAACACTTTTACATCCAGACATTTGTATTGATCCATTTTTAAATAATTTCATGTTAATTTTAGGTTCATCTGATAAATCTTTATATGAACCACTATTTACTCTAACTATAACAGTAATTTGATTATAAAAATGATTTTTAGACGTATCATTTTTGGGTTTAATATCAATTTTTTTTTTACGTTTAGATTTAACTTTCATAGTTTCTAAAGTCCTAATTTTATCATTACTCATTTTAACAGTAATTATATCATTAGAATTTAATTGTAAAAAATTTTCAATATTAAAAATATCAATATGAGTATTTAAATTACATGTTGATGACATTGTAGAAACATTAATACTTTGTGGTAATTTATTAATCTCTAATTTAGATACATTAATATAGTCAATAAAATCATAATTATCCCATTTTGATTGTGTAGTCATTTCTTAAATACCTAATTTATTAATTCTTTAAATACTATTTTTCAGTTTTTTTAGAATTGAAAATAGCTATTTTTTTTTGAAAAAACATACAAGCAGTTTTTTTGAAAAAACATACAAGCAGTTTTTTTGAAAAAACATACAAGCAGTTTTTCACGCAGATTAAGATTAAAATTATATTTTTATTTTTCAAGCAGTTTTTTTATAGTATATATTATATGGATTATGCTTATTCACCTATTCAATCAATTAATAAAAATCAAAGAATACTTATATATAAAAAAAATATAAAACCATATTTAGGTAAAAGAATTATTAAATCTGATAGTAAAAATAAAATACTATTAAGAAATAAACAAAAATTTATTAACTCTATAAGTGAAAATAAATTAAATAAACTTTTAACCACAAAAAATAAAATTATAATTAAATATGAAAATGAAAATGATACACTATATTTTACAATTATTGGAAATAAAATAACTTATAAATATGTAATTGATGAATTATATAAACAAGGATTAAATTTAATAAAAAATGATCAAGATCATATTTATATTGAAGATTTTATTTCTAATGATGATTATACTTTTGATATAGTAATAGGTAGTTAATCATTATATTTATGTCTAATATACTTATGATTATCAATATTTTTAATTGGATGATATAATAAATTTATATCAATATTATTAATATCCCAATTATATCTGAAAACAATTGGTTCAAATTCAATTGGATTACTAATTATATAGTTATTATGCAATGCAATAGTATTAAATAAAAACTCTATAAAATTTAATTTTTTATTTGTTTTCGTAAAATCATTAATTTTTTTTAATAATCTACTTGATAATCTACATATACAAATCATACTCATTGACCATGGTAATTGTAAAGTATTATTAACTTTATACCAATGATCCCAATCTGATAATTTCCCGTCTTTATTTATATTATTTGCTTTAACAATTAAATCACTTTTAATATATTTTTTATCTAAATTTATTATATTATTAACTGAATTAATAAAAACATCATCTTCAATAAACCATATATTTTCATAATTTTTATTAATTATTGTAAAATAATATAATGCTTTATCCCATGATATTGGATCAGTTTTAATATTATAACTAGAATTACTATATCCATTTATCATTGATTCATTGTTATTAATTTGGATAAAATTTAATTTAGGATAATCATCCTTAAATTTATTAATATTTAAATTATTATCATCAATAAATATGTATACATCATAATTTTTTATAAAAGTTAATAAAAAATCTAACCATATTTTATTTGGCTTTATTGTTAATAAAGCTATTGCAATTTTATTATAATTTTTTTTTATAATTAAAAAAATTATAAAAATTAATACTAAAATAATTATTAGCATGTAATTATTATAATTTATAAATTAATATTAATTAATTAGTATAATTCGATAATTTATAATCATTTTCAATTATAATATTATCCTGATTCATATTTGATACATAAATTGATCCTAATATTATAGTTGGTGAAAAAGTTGGAATTTCTAAAGTTTCAGAATTTGAAGAAAATTCATTAGAATAATTAATATGATTATCTGTTAATAAATCTTTATATTTATTTTCATAATATAATTTATCATTAAAAATAATTAATAATGAATTAGGAACAATTTGAATTATATCATAAAAATAAACTTGATTATTAAATTCAAAATCATTAATTATATTTTCTAAATATAAATCTTCTTGATTATTTTTTAAAATATATGAAATAATCCTTACACGAGATTGACATAATTGTAAATAATAAAATAGTATAATTGATTTTAAGTTCATTAATTATACTATTTTATATAAAAAATTTAGATATTCAATTTTTTTGATAAAATTTTATTTATTTTTCATTTTTAATTTTAAATATTTATTTTTATATTTTAAATATTTATTTGTAAGCATGTCACCAGGATATAAAGCTGGTAATGGTTCTTCCTCATCTGGATCAGTATTATCTTCAATTAAAGGATCCCTAATATATCCACGGATTATATTTCTTTGATCATCAGTAAGTCTATCATGCACGGGTTCTGCATTCATAGCTCTTAACGGAGCGGGTGGTGGTATTAAAGGTCCTGGATCAATTTCTCTTAATGGAGGTGGTGGTGGTATATAAGGTCCTTCAAATTCTCTTAATTCTTGTCTATTTCTTCTAATTAATGGTGGAGGAATTGGTATAGGATCTTCATCTATAGCACCTGCTTCTGGCAAATGCAAATTATGAGGTCTAACTGGAGCTACACGAGGTATTACAGGTTGATCAAACTCATTACCTCTATCTTGTTGTAATAAATCTGCAAAATGTAAAGCACGATCACGTGCACGATTCATTCTTACATTTTCCGTTAAAGGTCTTTCAACAGGTGGAATTAAAGGAGGTGGTCCTTCTTGGTATAAGTTTCTTGCAAGACCAGTATCTCTTATTAATGGAGGAGGTTGTGGAATGGGTCCTTCAGCTTGCATTCTTAACATTTGAGGATCTAAATGATTTGAAGACATATAATATAGTTTATAAAAAAATTTAAATATTTTTAATAATCATAACCTTTAGAAAAAACTATTTTTTTATTTTCATCAATATAAATTGTATGTTCATATTGTGCAGTATATGCACCTGGTTCAATACATAATGGTGGATATGAATGAATATAATTATTATTTATTAAATAATTAATATTATTTTTATAATTTTTATCATACATTTGAATATATCTATCAGTGAAAGGTAAAGTTTTAAATTCATTATTAATTTTATTATAAAAATTTACTATATCTTGATTTGCATTTATTTTATTATTATCTGGATTTAACCTATAAAGTGTTGATGGTCCATTCTCAAATGCATGATTAGAACCAGTTGATCCAAATGTTTCTACTGCATATATACCTTCCTTAAATTTATAATTTTCATCCATATTATTTTGAGTTGTTGGTAAAAACATTCCACCATGAATAATTCCATTTATAATATTATGTCCTCCTAAATTAGAAATTGATTTTATTTGATGTGTTTTTCCATTTAAGGTAATTTCATAAGATTCCATCACTTCTTGAATTTTAGATCCCCATTCACCTATTCTAACATCAATTCCAGCATTATCAATTCCAGTATTTGTTGCATCTTTCACTGCATTTAATAAATTATCATATTTATCATTAAAACACACTGTAAAAGCACAATCAGTAATCCACCCATTTACTTCAACACCAAAATCTATTTTTAATACATCATTCTCATTAAATGCTATGTTAGAATTATATTCTGGATGAAAATGTGCAGCACATTCATTTAATGATAAACTGGCAGGGAATCCTATACCATGATTAATTGTATTTTGATTCTTTGATAATTCAATAGTTTTTGATTCTATAATTTTTGCAATATCTAGTAAGGTTATTCCTGGTTTTAAATATTCATAAAGATATTTTCTAACTTTTTGATGTATTTTAGATCCAATAGTTAATGAATATTGTATATTTTCTTTTGATTCTGAATCTGGTAAATAATTTAATGTAAATTCGTTTATACAGTTATTATTTTGATTAATACCTCTTAATATAACATTATTTATATATGAACCATAAATATTATACATTATATATAATAATTTATATTTTTTTAAAATAAAAAAATTGAAAAAATAACAGTTTAATAGCTGTTTATTTTTTTAAAATTTTACTATTGGTGAAGTTCTACATCAGAAGGAAATGTCTGAGGGTCAAGAACCAACACCTAAGCTACGAGATTATGATGACATTGTCAAGAAAGATCCTCGTACGAGTCCTGTCTACACAATAATGATCGGCACGAAACGGGTATCCTGGGTGCGAAAGTACCCCCAGCGTCAAGATGGAGCGGTAACGATGTGTGCAAAGTTGCATGCTGGTTGCAATACATGCGTAAGCCGAGCACGAGATCTATCGCGTTATTATGGACCTGGTAGTGCTGGACCCGATGGTCGTCCTGGACCTAGCGGTCCTTCCTTTTTTGCGGGAGAGAACGTTACAGCTGATGAATCGATCAATAAACTGATTGAATTATCAAACGAGAATTGTGTTGGCGATGACTATACTCTTGTTCTAGTTACGAATGATACGTTCCCAAGCACGAATTTTACAGGTCCAGGGAAAACCGGTGTATTTAGCCACTGGACCATTACACCGTCTAGTGTAACTGAATCTTCACTAGTACCTCGTATGAAAGGATTATGGTCTGATGTTATTTATTCATGCCGTGGACGCTTAGCAAAGTTACTTACAGACGGAGCACGCCGAAGCATTGATATTATGCAAGAAATTATTGAGTTAGGTGGATGTGCTGCCACTTCTGAGCACCCCAAGTACGATCTTAAGCGGCCTGAGTATTGGGCTGATACGTTAGTATGGATTCGTCAGATCCACGCAAAGTTTACGAAGAACTTTGATGCAATGACTCCTGAGCAAAAGGAGGAGTTATACGTATTTGCCATGGCATCTGGACATGCGAGTCCTGACCACAAGGTTCACTACAACTACAAGACGGCAAGCAGCATAATTGACTTTCTCGAGTATTCTTCCAAGTATGATGTTGCTCATGAGATGGACAAACGTTCTGATCCACGGACAAACCAAGTTTCAGCTGTTGCTCAGGCTGAAGCGGCTAGGATTAGCAAAGGCGTCACTGGAAACAGCAGAAACATTGCACTAGTGTGGGATGGTATTAAGAACCCCGATGATCTTGATTTGCGGGGGTCATTTTTCTTCAAGGGTAAGCCATACACTGTTTACTACGGTAATAAGAATGTGATGCATTTTGATGGCACACCATTAGCGAAACTAGATTTCGATGCTGGGATTATGGGTAGGGGTCAAGACAAAGCCCCGGTTGAGAATATATCGATTTTTGATGCTCTTTCTGGAGTGCCAATTAAGATCGAGGTCGACAATTATTATAGGAAAACGGTGAATGAAGATGTACCATTTTCGATTGTTATCTCTCAGCTAGGTAGAGATGATATAGTTATTGATCTTGTCTGGCCAAAAGATCGCGTGTGTGGACACTATCTTCACGTAACAGACCACATCTTCCCCAAGATTGACGATGCAAAGGTTGAATTGTCTGAGTCACAGGCACGTGCGGCCGCAGCCCAAGATCAGGAGTTTAAGAGGATTTTTGGCGTACCAACTTCAACTATTGCAACGGTTGATGATCTGGAGAAGGAAGGATTTCTCACACATCGATTGACTGTACGCAGTGGATCTGTATCGAGTGGTAGTGGAGCTGCTTCTGCCCTGGGTGCTTTTGATCGATTAGTATCTTCAGGACTTCGTCCCAAGACTGATGCAAAGCCTACCAAGAAGTACCTATCAGATCATTTGGCTGAAGCTCCGCCAGGAACAATCAGCGAACTTTGTGCTGCGATTGAGAGTGGAAAAGTGTCGACGGTCAAAGTTCACCTGCAAGATCACCCTCCCGGGTATGTTACTAAAGTTGAGGCTGAGAGCAGTGATGCGTTCATGTCAGGCAAACCAGCTGCGTTGGTAACATGTTTCTACGATCAAAAGCACAGGCAACCTCTGTTAGAGATTACTGAAAAAGGTACTGCTCGCCTAAACGAAACTTGGGTTCATTCTGACATGGATGGAAAAGTAGCTGTTAGGGCAATTTCAGTGATCCAAGGGAAAGCATTTCTGGTACTTGATGGCGCTCATCTGACAACCGACACGGATGCATTCCCTCTATGTGCTGGGTTCAGTCCTCATATCCTAAGCACACCAGGACACAAGCACCGAAGCAAGTGGGCATTTCTGAACGTATCAGTTACTCCACAGATGCCTACATCCGAGTCACCACCAGCGATTGGTACTTTCGTGACTGGTGAGACAACAACGCTTTATGTTGACGGCAAGCTACTGGTTCTTCGGGTCTAAAGTTATTATTATTATTATTATTATTATTATATTATTATTATTTATAATAGTAATATAAAATATTTTTATTTATATACAACAAATTTTTATCCATTAATTTTATCTATGTAACTCAATGAATCTTTATAAAATCACAAAATATCGTATTTTTGTATTTTAAGGTAATTTTGAAAATATTTTTACTTAAAAATAATGATAATCAAATAATATATTAAATTATCATATTAAGATGTAATATTTAATTTAATAATTTAAACCATTTTTTAATTCCAAGTATTTATTTTTATAGTTTATATATTTTTTTAAAAATAAAGTATCTCTTTTATTATATAAAAAATATTTATTTTTAAATAATTCAGAAGCTCTTTTACCAATAGATTTTTTAGAATTTTCTTTTGTATTTTCTAATTCATTAAAAGGGAAAACATTTTTATATCTCCTGGCAATAACAATATATGGTTGCTCTTTATTACCAAATTGTGTATTGTCTTTATATATAGTTTCTGTGTTATGTAATTGTTTTAAATAATCTAAAAATTTACAAATATAATTACCTGCAGATATAAATTTTGAATATGTTCCATAATCTGTTATTTCTGCATTGCTTTCAGTTAAAAATATTGGTAAATGATATTCTTTAAATGAACAATCATCATATGATTGTTCATATTTTGCATATTCAGTTTCATTTAATAAATCACACAAATCAACAATCGAATAATATAATATAATATCATTTGGCAAATCTTCTGTAATTTCAGATTTTTTTTGAAAATTTATTTTCCATATTTGACATTTATATTTAGTATTTATGGTACAGTCTTTATTAAATTTAATATTTTCATATTCATATTGAAATTCATTTGAATCTTGTATAATATTATAATTTTTACTAAATTCTGTAGAAAACTCTTGTAAATTATGATATAATTCTTTATATGTATATTTATTTTCACCACATTTATATTTTATATGATATTCATAAAAAAATCCTTTTCTAATTTGTCTTGTAAGTTTTTGATGATAGTCATATATTTCGTGACCTTTATCAATATATTTTAGTTCATCTGGATATTTTTTTTTAGATGTACTATCATCTAAATATTTTAAATTATTTAAATTTAAAATTATAAACTTTTGTAGTTTTATATGAATAAATATTTCTTGAACATAATCATAATTGGTTTCATCTTTATAAAAATTATATCTTATGTCTTGTGTTTCTTGGAATGTTTTTATTTGATGAGACCATCTTATAATGCACAATCTATAGCAATTTAAATCAGAATGTGAAGGAGCAACACAAAAATACCTATTATCTCTCTCAAATTTTTCATTATTTGAACTCATTATATAAATACAATTTTCATAATTTAAATATGTAAATTTATATAATAATCTAAAATAAATATTATTAATTTTAATATCATAATATTTATTAGTTTTTTCTATAGATTTAAGTTTTGTATTTATTACTTCAACTGATTTATAATTTTTTTTACATTTTATGCTAACTTTAGTTTCATTCATATAATAAATAAGAAAAAAAATTAAATATTTTTAGGATGATAAATATCATTTACTAGTGGATTATCAGCTAATGTATTTATGAAGCAATCATTAATATAATATGAAGATGATTGAACTACTGGTTTTGCTCTAATATATACTTTCTCAACTATATCTTTTGGAACAGTTGGCATAATTGAATGATCTAGTGCAATATGTGGATTAGGAACATAACTATATAATAATGGATCATTTAATTCTACATTTTCTCTATTAATATATGGTCCATTTAAATCTTTCTTACCATTTGCAGTACGATTATAAGTTGATATTTCTCTTCTATCATCTAATTCAATATTATTTGTTGCTTCATGTGATATTTTCTTATCTACTTCTGATTTTATACCACCTACATATTCTGTTACTTCTGTAGTTTGTCTAATAGTATTTCTAGCATTATCTTTCTCATCTCTAGTATAATTTCCCATATCAGCATTAAATTCTCTACCTAATGGTGTTGGAGCTATAGTAGTTTGTTTTATTGTTGCTTTTGCATTATAATTATTATCAATTACATAATTCGCATCATTTATATTATTTTTAATTGAACCAATATGTTCAGTAACTTCTGTTTGTTGACGAACTGTTATTTTTGCAATATTATTAATATCTCTTGAATAATTAGATACATTATTTGAATTACTAATATTTGCAACAGGATCATTAATTAAAGTAGATTGTTTAATTGTTGGTTTAGCAATATCATTATTTTTTGTATAAGCTAATTTATCTTGTGAAACTGACGAACCTGTTATATTATGAGATGTTGACATTCTTCCTGTTATTTTAGCTTGATCTTGATATTGTGTATTTACTTGTTTCTCTTGTGGTACTGATGTACCAGTTATACTGTGAGAAGTGAACATTCTTCCAGTTACTTTAGCTTCATCTTGAAATTGGGTATTTACTTGTTTCTCTTGGGGTACTGATGTACCAGTTATATTATGAGAAGTGAACATTCTTCCAGTTACTTTAGCTTCATCTTGAAATTGGGTATTTACTTGTTTCTCTTGGGGTACTGATGTACCAGTTATACTGTGAGAAGTAAACATTCTCCCAGTTACTTTAGCTTCATCTTGAAATTGGGTATTCACTTGTTTCTCTTGAGGTACTGATGTACCAGTTATACTGTGAGAAGTGAACATTCTCCCAGTAACTTTGGCTTCATCCTGAAATTGTGTATTTACTTGTTTCTCTTGGGGTACTGATGTACCAGTTATACTGTGAGAAGTGAACATTCTCCCAGTTACTTTAGCTTCATCCTGAAATTGTGTATTTACTTGTTTCTCTTGGGGTACTGATGTACCAGTTATACTGTGAGAAGTGAACATTCTCCCAGTTACTTTGGCTTCATCCTGATATTGAGTATTTACTTGTTTCTCTTGGGGTACTGATGTACCAGTTATACTGTGAGAAGTAAACATTCTTCCAGTTGCTCTTGCTTCATCTTGAAATTGAGTATTTACTTGTTTCTCTTGGGGTACTGATGTACCAGTTATACTGTGAGAAGTAAACATTCTTCCAGTTGCTCTTGCTTCATCTTGAAATTGAGTATTTACTTGTTTCTCTTGGGGTACTGATGTACCAGTTATACTATGAGAAGTAAACATTCTTCCAGTTGCTCTTGCTTCATCCTGATATTGAGTATTTACTTGTTTCTCTTGTGGTGCAGATGTACCAGTTATATTATGTGAAGTAAACATTCTTCCAGTTGCTCTTGCTTCATCCTGATATTGAGTATTTACTTGTTTCTCCTGTGGTACTGATGCACCAGTAATATTATGAGAAGTAAACATTCTTCCAGTTGCTCTTGCTTCATCCTGATATTGAGTATTTACTTGTTTCTCTTGTGGTGCAGATGTACCAGTAATATTATGAGAAGTAAACATTCTTCCAGTTGCTCTTGCTTCATCCTGATATTGAGTATTTACTTGTTTCTCTTGAGGATTAGAACCTAAAATATCTTGATTTTTCATTGTATTTCTATTTGTAGTAGGTAATATCATATCATTTGAAAATATATAATTTTGAGGAATTTGTGATATAGCACCTAAATTATTTTCATTATATAACATTAATTGTCTTTGTGTAACTAGAGGAATATCATTATAATCAACTGTATAACTTGTTTGAATTGTTGATAAAGGCCCTTCGTGTGTACTATTTGTACTTGCTCTTTGTGTATTATAATTTGTATATGAATCAATATTAGTTAAAACTAATTTAGAGTTCACTGCATTTATAGCATGTGTTGGATCATTTAAGTATGATTCTTTCTTTGCTTGTTGAAATTTTATTTTATTTAAATTAGGACCTTCACCTGTTGAACCGTGATTAGCTGGTCCAGGATTATATGTTTCTTTTTGATTTCTTAAAGTATTCATATCTGTAAATACACCAGTTTGTATAGGACCATCATAAATTGATTTAGATGGGACTAAATCACTAAATTTTTTCTCTTTAAAATCAGGTATTTTAAATTTTGATAATTTAAAATCTGGACCTCTTATTTCACCTTTTTTAATAGTTTCTAAAGGTTTATTATTATAAACAATTTTTTGGTTTGACTGACTCCTAAGTTGATCTACATTTAATGGATTTACTCTATAAACAGCATAATTACCACCTTGATTTTTATTTTCAACACCAGGTCTTACTCTAACATTATTTTCAAATGGTAAATTTCCATTATTATTTTTATTTGAAGGTATATATCTATTTTGTATTTTAGATGTAATAGTAGGCATTCCTGTTGTAAAAGTTAAATCAGTCATTGGTTCAAATAAATGATATTGTTCTGTTTTAGGAGTATAAAAATCAGAATTCCCAGTAAATGTTTCAAGTGTTCTTTGATTTCTATCTGACCCTAATATATCTCTATCTCTTGTACTTGTATTTGGTACCATATTATTATGTACAAAATCTTTAGAAGAAACTACATTATAATGCATATCATTTTTTTGAAATTCAGAGTATCCATTAACAAAATCTATATTACGTTGTAATGAATTATTAACTCCAATATTATTTTGATTAATACTAACAGGTCCAGTTGAATTATCAAATTTTAAATCATCAAATTGTTTTAAATATTCAGGATTTGCATAACTTTGAAATGCTTGTTCGCGTTCAATTCTATTCATATTATTTTCAATATTAGTGCAATAATTATTATTTAAATTATTTGAATTTGTTCCAGATAATGAGTTTAATAATATACTTGTCATATTATTATTAAATACATTTTTTATTTTTAATAAATTGATTAATTAAAAATAGGAAATTTATTTTTTATCTTAAAATCATTTTTTATTTTTAAGAAATTGATTAATTAAAAATAGGAAATTTATTTTTTATCTTAAAATCATTTTTTATCTTAAAATCATTTTTTATTTTTATTATTTTTTTTAAATTCATTAATATATAATTGATTATTTCCACATGGACCACAATGATCTTCATTAGAAAAATCTATTTTTCTATTAATTTTAATATTACAATTTTCATTATTCCAACGACCCATATGATTTGGAAGTTTTTTAGGAAAAAATTTTTGTAGAAATAATATTAAAGATTTCATTATATTATTATTTAAATATTATTGTTTAAGTATTTTTTAAGCAACACAAATATCATCAGTTGGATATACAGAACAAGAATCTGCATAACTATTTTCACCAAGTGCAACAATATTTTTATAATTTGATGAATTATTAGTTAAATCATAACAATCTTTACTTTCTAATCGTGTATTAGATCCTACTAAATCTCTTGTTTCTTGAATAAAACATTGAGGATTAGTAAATAAATATGGAGTTAACATATAATTTGTTAAACTCATACCTCTATAATTATCAATAGGATTTGTAAATCGAGTATCTTGTGATGTAAGATTTGATGCACAAATAGGTTTATCAATTACAGGAAATTTATTAAATTTTTTATCATTACATTTATCAAGTTTATTATTTCTCCATGTTAAATCAGACTCAACATCAGCCATTGATCCAAAACATGTTTCATTTAGTGCTTTATTTAATGAAACATCTGATTTAGAACCTATTGGTCCATTATAAGAATAACATTGATTTATGTTTTCAGCAAAATTAGTATATAATCTATAATCTCCTTGATCTGTACTACGTTTCATTTTTAAATCATATGCACAACTATCATAATTATTTCTGCTAAATGCCATTATATATATAATTAGGATAGATTTAAATTTTTTAAAATAATTTTAATTAAAAATTGATTTTTAAATTAATAATAAAGATAACTAATTATTATAATGAATAGTTATTTAGAAGTTATAATTGGACCAATGTTTTCAGGTAAGTCAACTGAAATTATAAAAAGAGTTAGACTATTAAAACTTATTAATAAAAAAATCCTAATTGTTAAACCAGTAATAGATAATCGTTATGTTGAAGATAAAATAACTTCACATAATTTAGAAACTATTGATTGTAAAATAATTAATAATTTAAGTGAAATAACTGAATTAGAACTGAAACAAATAGATACTATTGTAATTGACGAAGGACAATTTTTTAATGATTTATTAGAAACTGTAAAATTATGGTTAAATAAATATTCAATTAATATAATTGTAGCAGGATTAGATGGAGATTATAAACAGAAACCAATTGGTCAAATATTAAATTTAATTCCATTATCTAATAAATGTATTAAATTGAATTCAGTTTGTAATATTTGTCAAGATGGAACTGAAGCACCGTTTACATTAAGGTTATGTAAATCAGATGATATTATATATATAGGAGGTTCTGAAAGTTATATACCTGTTTGTAGAAAACATTACACTTAAAATATATTTAACACTTTATTTTTTTTAAATTATTATAATTTAAAAAATATTATCTAGTATTTAATAGATGAATTTTTGTTCAATAGAAGATGCATGGGGTGATAATAAAATAAGCGCTCAATATCAAAAATATAAAGGTGATAATGATAAAGTATGTACTGATCCAACTAAAATGGAATGTAATAAAGAAAAAAAACAAGTAGAACATTTTAGTGAAAAAGAAATAAATATTATTACATGTGATGATATATTAAATCATATAAATACTTGTAAACATTGTTATAACAAGTTATATTATAAATTTAATGTACCTCAGAAAAATGAATTTGTTAATAATTTACATAATATAATTAATAATAATAAAGATACAGTATTATTAATTTTAATTGGTATATTTATTGTGATGTTTTTTAAACTAGTTAATAATATAACAAGCAAATAAATATTTTATAGATTATTCATTTTTGTTAATTATTAAGTTTTAGGAAACCAACTAATTAGTATAATATTATTTAAATATTTTTCTGTTTTAAAATCATTTTTTTTTAACTTATCATCTATATATTCATAACATTCTTTAATTGAATAACTAGGATACCCAATTAAAATTTGAGGTATTTGATAATAAGTATAATATAAATTTCTATCACTTGCTTTAATTATTTTTTTTTCAATATTATTATATATTTTTGAAAAAGTAATATATTTTTTATCATCCTTTTCTTTTTGACGTTGTATCAATTCATTTGCTTTAACCATTAAAATAAAAAAGATTTTTTTTATTTAAAGATTTATAAACTATTTATATAAAATCTTAATGATATATGATACATTGTGTTTAAGTTCAGGAGGAGTTTATGGTTTAGCATATATTGGTGCGTTAGATTATTTAGTTGATGAAAATATTATATATTTAGATAAAATTAATAATTATGTAGGAACTTCAATAGGTTCATTAATATTATTTTTTATAGTAATAGGTTACAATATAAAAGAAATTAATGAAATAATAATAAATTTAAATTTTTCTAAACTTCAATCAGAAATTAATATAGAAAATGTATTATTAAATAATGGAATTAATGATGGATCAAAATTTATTATATTATTAAAATTTTTCTTAAAAAAAAAATTAAATAAGAATGATATTACATTTAATGAATTATATTTAAAATTAAATAAAAATTTTACTGTAATAGGAACTAATTATTCTAAAGGTGAAGAAGCTATATTTAATTATATTAAAACTCCAGATATGTCAATCATAACAGCAATTAGAATATCTATATCAGTACCAATTATTTTTACACCAGTATTATATAAAGATGAATATTATATTGATGGAGCATTAACTAATACATTTCCAATAAATCATTGTAATCAAGAAACTACGATTGCACTTAATTTACCTTATTCTAATTCATATAAAATAGATAATATAATTGATATTTTAATGAATTCAATTAAAATAATGTCAAAATCAATATCTTGTAAAAATGAATTTCAAATTAGTGATAATATTATTAATATTTATAATGAGGAATTTAATTCATTTGATCTAAATGTAAGTTTAGAAACTAAAATTAAATTAATTAGTATTGGAAGAGATGCAATTATTGAACATGTTAATAAAAGTAAAAAATTAATTAATTTACTTTGTACAAATATAATTAATGATATTATTAATCATATAACTTTTTAGATAAAAAATCTGTAGGTTTCATATTATTAAAATTTTTTGTTTCTTTTTGATATTCTTTCATTTTATCATCAAATGTATTATTACTAGTTGATTTAATAATAGGTTGAAGCATAAAAGCTCTATCTAAACTAGAATATTTTGAACTTTGAACTGAATCTTCAATATATAGTTTATCAATATCTGATAAACAAGTATATTGTTCTCCAACAACATAAGATGATAATTCAGATGGCATACCAGAATATTCAATTATTTGAGATTTATGTTTCCCATCTACTTTATTATTTTCAAATTTATTATTAAAATCTTCTGTATCTTTAAAATCTTCTTTATCAATTTTAATTTCATTTCCTGCAGATTCTCTTTTCTCTTTAGCTTTATTAAATTTTTCTGTAATAGAAAAATTATCTATATTATTATTATATCCATGTTTTTTATTTAATTCATTAATTTTATAATTAAATAAATTAATACTAGTTCCTTTATCACTAACACTATTATCTATTTCTTTTTTTGATTTATTAAAATTTTCAATTAATTCAAGATAAGTATCTGCATTATCTTCTATAAATATATCATATTTCCTCCTTGATTCTTTGTTAAGTAAAATTTGATTAGCTAAAATTATATGATAATATATATCTTCTTCTAATTCAGAATTTTTATCTGGATGGAAATTTTTAATAATTTTCATAAAACTTTTTTTTATTTTAGATTCATCTGCATCTTTACTAACATTAAGTATTTCATACAAGTTATATTTAATATTATTAAAATCTATTTCAATTTTAGACATATAATTATAATATAAAAAAAATGGTTTAAATAGTTTTTAATTATATTTTTTGTATTAAATAATAATATGGTAGAAATAAGTGAAAAGATTGAAGCAAGTTTAATGATAGCATCTTACCTAGAAACAATAGGTTTCAAAAATTCTATTTGGGAATTTAATTATAATATTATAGTTAAAAACAGCACAATGTATCTTAAAGTATGGACTTATTTATTACAACACTATATGATTCTAGGTGGATCCAATATTGATATTACTGGATGGGATTCATCAGATGATACCATATTAATTTTGGCAACAGCAAATGCTTGTGTAAATGGTGGTAAAGAGGAAAATTATAAAGAACAATATCTTTCTTATTTAGATAAATTAAAAGATAAAAGAAGAGTCCCTGGGGTTACTACTATTGAAAGTTTAAGTTTTTTAAAACATTCAGATAGTTCAAAATTAAAAGTAAATTCAAATATGGGGGGAAATGGTGCTGCCATGAGAACTGGTCCAATTGGTATTGTGTGGTATAAAAATATAGAAAAAGTAATAGAAGAATCTTTAATTGCATCTAAATTAACACATAATTATTATATAGGATTTTTAGGTGGTATGGTCACTGCATTATTTACAGCTTTTGCAATGAATAATATTCCACCATGGGAGTGGTGTGATAAATTATTAGAATTATATTATAATAATACTATTCAAAAATATTATATTATTGATAATAGACATAATATTGAAAATTTAGATAATTATTTTAAATATTGGAAAAAATATAAAGAAATTAGAATTTCAAAATTAATTTATAAAAATACCACAAGTAATTTTATTTTTACTAATGATAGAACTGAATTTTTATTAGGATTCTCACCAAATAGTACGATTAAAAATCAATTGTTAAGTGGTAAAAGTTTTGATGAACTTGATAATTTTGATTGGTTTCAAATAGGAGCTTCTGGATTAGATAGTTGTATATATGCTTATGATTGTTTACTTTCATCTATGAACACACCTGGTTCTGTTAGATTGGATTTCAATAATATAACATATAGTTGGGATTCTTTTGTTAGTTTAGTTGCTATTCATCCAGGTGATAATGATACTACTGCGGCAATTGGAGGATCATGGTATGGTGCTTTATTAGGATATAATGGAGTAGATAAGAATAGAATGAAACAATTAGAATTTTATAAGGAACTAAAAATAGTTTCTGATAAAATAATTAAAAATTTATATTAATTAATCATCCCTTCATTACTCTATTTGAAATCAACCGAGCACCTTGTCGATCAAAATGTGGGACATTAATTACATCATGTATTATACCTTTTTTTATATGATGAGCAAAATGTTCAATATTTACATCTTTTATTTTATTAATAGCAGCTAATAAACCATCTACATTACGAGGGCCTTCATAATCAGAGGAAGTTCCATTAGCTTTAATAATAACTGTAGGATAACCTTGAACTTTATTTTCAATACATAATTGTTTGTTATCATCATTATCGCATTTAACATCTTGTACATCAACTATACTATTTAATTTAGGATCTGATTTTACAATAGCCATAAATTTATCCCATTCAGGTTGAAATTTTTTAGACCATCCACACCACGATGTATTAAAATTTAAAATTTGTATTGGTTTATCATCGCTATCACTGTCAGTAGGTACAGATGGTGGTATAGTTACAGTCATTGGTTCAGTTACAACTTGCATAGTTGGTTGTGGTATATTTTCATTAATATTAAAAGAAGCATAATCAGTATCATTTGTTAAAGGAATTGGAATATTATTTTGTGAAGGTTTAATAGTAGGATTAACAACAACATTTTGTACATTATTTTCATGTGACATAAATAAAGCTCCAAAATTATTACTATTATAATCATATCCTAATGGCACGTTAGGTCTGCAATGACGAGGTGGTTGAGTTTCATGTACATCATCATGAGGTGGTAATGTTTCATGTACATCATCATGAGGTGGTAATGTTTCATGTACATCATCATGAGGTGGTAATGTTTCATGTACATCATCATGAGGTGGTAATGTTTCATGACTTTCATCACCTTGTTGAGCTTTTATACAATTATCACAATGTCCACATGGTATTTCTTGTTGATTTTGAAGAGCTTGTTCTGCTAGTTGAGCTTGAATACAATTATCACAATGTCCACAAGGTACTACTGGTTGGACTGTTTGGACTGGTTCACAATGTTCACATTGATTAGTCAGTACAGGAACATTAGTTATTATAGGATTAGTATCATTTTCATCTAAACTGTCTTTTTCATCTAATTCATTTTGAGGAGATTCTGTAAATTTTTCAGTATCACTGCATTTTAAAAAGGAAGAATTTTTATTAAATAAAGAAAGTATTATTAAACCTATTATAATACCAATTATGAATAAAACAACTTTATTTTGTAATAATGGTGTATTTACCATATTAAACATTATATCTTATTATAGATTAGAAATAAATTTAAAAATAATTTAATTTAAAAATTTAAATTATTTTTAAATTTATTTTCTATGGCATAATATATATAAATGTCGAGTCATAAATATGATAAATATAATGAATTATTTAGCGTCAAAGGAGATTCAAGACCACTATTAATGATTCATGTTGCAGATGAAGTACAAGAAAATATTCAATCAACTGGAACTAGACATAGATTATTAACGATAGGCGATACAATACCTGTATTTTTTGGGAGCGTTCCTAAACAAATGAAGTTTGCAAATTTTGAGGATTTTAGTTCAAGTAAAGATGCTACTGAATTGGCAAAAAGCCAAAATATTCATAATGAGTGGTTAATAGCATTTATTGATTTCATAACATATGCTAATACTGTAAACGAACTAAAACAAAATGGAATAATAAAAAATTTATATAAGGAATTATTTAATGAAAAACTCACTGGAAACAAATATGAAGATCATAAACTATTTAATATTAAAAATTTAGCAAGAGCATTTTATAAATTTGAATCAAAAAGTGAAAAAATAGAGTTTAATGATAAAATATTAAACAAATTATTTGTTGATGATTCTACAATGAAAATTGTTGAAGGTTTAATTGATCCTGTTAAAACAACATCAACATCAGGAACAACATCAGGAACAACACATCTAGCTATAACAATTCCTAGTACTACAGCTACAGATATATCTAAAATTGTTAATACAACAGGTCCATCTGATTTTATTTATTTTAAAGAATTCGCAAATCATTTAGCTACATTATTAAATGCTAACAATTTTAATAATAGTAAATATAAAAGATTTAACTATAATCCAAGTAAATTTTTAATATTTGATGATGATGAAAATTCATTGTCTAGTGGAAGTAGACCTGAATTCTGGTATGAAAATAATAAAAAAATGAAAAGATACATTAGAAAAGCAGATGGTAAATTATATGAAATTAAAAATGGTGAAGAAATAATTGTGGATGCTCAACATGCAAGAGAATTATGGAATACTCAAGGTTGTTCGACTGTTGGAATGGATCCTTCAAATAATGACAAGGAAAGATGTGCAGATTTTATTCAAGATTGTTTATCAGGTAAAAATATTCAAAAATGTAAAGAATTTTTAATGGATTCCAATAATAAATGGTCTCAAAGTGATGAAATAAAAAAAATGACTCCATTTTTTATTATTAAATTCATTAATGCACTAAAAATTCCTAAAAAATCTAAATATTTAATTGAAGATAAAATTTTTATTGATGAATTATTATCATTTGAGGAATGGTTACAATCATTATTAAAAACCAGTCAACTTAACAACGATGATGCTAAATCAATTAGAAGTAATACAAATTTAAAAACTTTTATTGAAAAATTAATTGCACATGTAAATTCAGAACCAGCTATACTAAATAAATCTTATATTGATAATACTAAAGTCATTCAACATATTCGCGATGATATTTTTTCTAATACTACATTATATAAATTTGGACTTAGACCAAACTTTCCAAGAAATTACACAGGTAAAGTTGAAGAACTCAGAAATGTAACTGTGTCTGAAATTGAAAGATTATTTATTTTATTAAAAAGAAAACATAATCAAGTATTTTCTAGATTAGGTTTAGCTGGAGGTAGTAAAATGATTCAAGCTGGAGGAGCATTAAATAATATTTATGATGAGGATGTTAAATATACTTATGATATTTTTAATGAATATTTTGAAAAACTTAATGAAATGTTACTAGCTAGAAAGAAAAAATTAGATCCAGAAGATAAAAGAAATTTAGAAAAATACTTAGGAGACCTTAAAATATCTGAAAAAAATTTAAGAAAAGCATTTAGAATAATAGATGAATATTCAAGATTAGTTTATAATTTAGGTGAAAATTATGATGAAACATTAAATTTAGAAAAATTAGAAGAATTGACCAAAACTCGTGATTCTAAATATTTACGTGTAGCTAATAAACAAATAAAAAGTTTAGAATTATTAAGAACTTTCGCTGAACAAGTAATTGATGGTGAATCAACTGATTAAACCTAACCTAAATCTAATATAAGTGAGCTTATATATATTATTTATATTATATAATTATTTATATAATATAAAGATGAATTTCTAACTAATATATAATGGGATTAGGATTATTAATATTAGTATCTGTTGGAAAAGAAAATATATATCTTTCTGCACAACCAGAAATAACTTTTTTTAAAATTGCTTATAAACGTTATACGAACTTTTCCATTGAACCAATTCCACAATATTTTAAAACATCTCCTGATTTTGGAGCTAAATGTACAATAAATCTAGCTAAAAATGCAGATTTATTAAGTTCTATGTTTTTATATGTTGAATTACCAAATATTCAAATGGAAAATTTTGATAATACAAATACAAATATTACAACATTTGCTTGGGTAAAAAAAATAGGGATAGCATTAATTAATTATGTTGATATTGAGATTGGAGGATATGTAATTGATAGACATTATGGTGATTGGATTAATATATGGAATGAAATCACACGTAAAAAATCTATTCAAAGAAGTTATAATAAGATGATTGGTAATATACCAGAATTAAGTAATTATTCACAAACTAAAAAATCTATTATTTTATATATTCCTTTATCTTTTTGGTTTTGTTTAGATACTGGTCTAGCATTACCATTAATTGCTTTAATACATAATGATATTAGAGTAAATGTACAATTTAATGATATTAATAAATGTTATAATATATCACCGTCACATTATTTAACTGTTACAAATAATATATGTATTTATAAAACTGGTGAATATTTTTATCAAAATTATCAAAATAATAAAATAATTGGTGAATTTATATATTTTGATCCTATTAATAAATATCTTTATTATAATCCAATTAAGGGAACATTTATAGTTCCTCCTAATAAATCATCACCTTTATACAATCTTATTGGATATATTAGTCAATATGTAATGAATATTAATCCTGGTACAGTTATTATTCAAAATAATGATTATTTTAAATTTAATAAACCATCTTTAATAAATTCATTTATGTTAGTTGACTATATTTATTTAGATAATTTTGAGAGAGCTAAATTTTTAAATAATACTCATGAATATTTAATACCAATAGTTCAAACTGTATCAGATCAAATTATTTATTCAATGAATTTTGGTTATAAACTTCCTCTAATAAATCCAGTAAAATTATTAGTTTGGAGAGGATTATTAGTATCCAATTATAATAATAATAACTATTTTAATTACACTACAACACCATATACAGATAATACCGAAGATTTAATTATTAAAAATGTATTAGTAGTAAATTCAATTAATAGAATGGATCTTGATAGTATGGAATATTATACATATATTCCACGTTATCAATATAGTTTAGGTAATGAAAATGGAATATATATGTATTCATTTGCATTAAATCCTAAAGAAATTCAACCATCTGGTTCAATGAATTTTAGTAAAATTGATGATGCATATCTTCAACTAAAATTAAATAAAATTGTTAACTATCAAAATCCTATATCTTTCAAATGTTATGCTGTTCAATATAATCTTTTAAGAATTTCTTATGGATTAGGTGGATTAGTTTTTAATGAGTAATATTATATTACTAATACAATAATAAATACAGCAACTATAATAAATATAACTATCCATCTTGCTTCTTTAGTAGTTGTATATCTTGGAACATCTGCATATCTGTTACGTGAATAATCACTGTTTTGATTGTTATTATGATTATTCGACATGGTTATTTATAGAATATTTATTATTATAATAAAATTATAAATTTTTCAATTTTTTTAAATAAATTATTTTTTATATTTATCCATAATTTTATTTATGTCAGGTTTTATATTACCAAAAATATCACGACTAATATTTCCACCAGGATCTAAATACATATCAATATTTTTATGTTCTGAAAATGAAAGTGTTGACTTTAAATAATTTAAATTATTTTCACGTTGTTCTTTACTAGCAACTGGTAAACCATAATTTCTAGAATATATATAATTACCCATTTCAGATGATTTATTATAAGACATTAACAATTTATTTATAGAGTTAATTTATATTTTATTCAATTTTATTTTAATTGTTTATCTAATCGATCAAAAACTGCATCATAATTTGATCTTTTAATACCTGATAATATTTCATATCTATTCTTGTCCATAGTTTTTCTTATAGATGATAGAACAGCATCATGAATAGTTTTATTTAATTCTTCTTGATCATTTGATATTTGTAATGATTCATTTAATAAAATAAGACTTGATTTATTTATTTTTTGACATTTTTTTTTATTTTTAATAAATAAATATATAGTTCCACTAATATTAATAAATATATAAATATTTGTATTATAAAGGTTTAAAATGTAAGCATTTTTAATTTGTAATTTTGTACTCGAGTCAACTGATAATATTTTTTCAGGATCAATCATATAATTTAAAATTTTACTAAGTATATGTATACGACCTGTAGTTTTACTATCACTTGAAACTGCAAGGTGTTTATTTATATCTATATCATTCATAATATTTGATTTTGTTAAATATACACTTCCAGATTCACTTACGGATATTCTAAAAGACCTACCTTCTAATAATTCAACAATTTTAGTACTTATAATTTTACTTGAATTTCGATCTCCTAATTTTAATATTGAATCCACTTGAGAAAATACAATATTATTATTATCAATTAAATTAACAATATCGCCAATACCTAAACCAATTTGATTTTTAAAAATGAAATATTTTTTCTTATACCGTAAATATTTCTCCAGCAAACTCATATAATAATATTTATAAAAAAATTATTATATTTTTTTTAACTTATCCATGCTAAACTTCCTATACCACTCATCACTCGTAAAATATTATATTCTTTAATGACAGTCTCTAATAAATATGGTTTAGTATTAACAATAGAATCAGAATTAATAATAAATGTAATATCATCAAAATTAGTAAAATTTAAATGTCCGCTTGGTTGATCATCTAATGGAAATAATGAAAATGTGTATGTATAATATCCAGTAGGTAAACTATTCTTAAATTTAGTATATGGAATAACACTATTATAATACATATGATCTCTTGCTGGAAATATTTCACTACCATTTACCCTAATTGATAATGTTTTTAATGGTGATATTTCATTTATATAAACCTTATTTGAAAATTCAAACTTGATATATAATTTTAATATATTTATTTGTTTTAATTTTGATAATTGTGATAAATATTTATCTTCATAATACATTAAATAATTTAATAATGATGGATCAAAATTATCTAATAATAATTTAATCCTATCACCTGTTCCAGTTGTTTGATATATTTGTAATTCATTAAAATTATTTTTAATAATTTCAATATCAGAAGCATATTTAATTTGTTCATGTGAAGTATAAATATTATTAATAATAAATAAATTATAATATGATAAAGCTATTGTATAATATTTATATTTATAATCATATTTTGATATATCTTCTTTATAATAGGTTAGGTTACTATTTAATGGTTTTGAAATTAAATAAATATCTTTAACTAAACCAGTAAAGAATCGATGTGCATTCATAGATTCAGATTTAACAAAAATATTTGGATATATTTTATAACGATTAATTATATATTCGTGACTATATGTTCCAAACAATGTTCTTTCAATACTATCTAATAATACAAATTCAGTTATTAATTTAATTTTGACTTGTGGGTTTATACTTAAGGTATAATCTACTGATAAATCATTTGATAAAATATTTTTTAAATCATTTAATTTATATTTTAAAATAATATCAGTATTAGGTAATGCAACAGAAGGTATTGCTAAACCTGGTTTATTACAAAACCAAAATATTAAAGGCATATAAACTTCCCATGATGTTCCATTAAACCTAATTTTAGTCATTTTATCAAGTTGTTGACGTTCATTTTCATTACAATATAAATATTTATCAATATTGATTATATCTTCATTTATTTCTTCAACTAATTGATCATTAAAATATAAACTATATGAATTGAATAATTTACTATAATCTCTAAAAACAGGATCTTCGCTTGTAGTATTATTAATTATATTAGAATCTGTTATTTGTAACATTTGAAAATTTTTCTCAAAAATATTAGGATTTAACAAATTTTTGATATCATATTTATTATAAGATACTAAATAAAAATTACTAATATTACTATTAATGATGCTAATATAATAATTTTTAATATTATTATTCATAAATAAATATATATGATTTAATTCATCTTGTTTGTAAAAATTACCTAATTCTAAAGAATTTTGATAAATATGTAATTCTAATATAGGATAAAAATCATTATTTAATTGATATTTATGAATTATATTATTAGTTTTAGATGGAATATAATAATTATTATTTATTTTATATCTATATATACTAGTTATTTCAATCATAACTGGTAATGAAATTAAAAAATATACATAATTTGAATAATTATATTCCATAACAATATTTCCTAAATATTCAGTATTTAATAAATTTATTAAAGTAATTGGAATTTTAATATCTTGACCAAAGTATTCTTCATTCATATTGTTTGTATTATTATTTGTTTTTAATAAATATAAATATTGATCATATTCATTTCCAGTATTAGAATATGGAATAATATAAAAATTATCAGTAGGATTATATTGAAATTTATAATTAAATGTTATTTTTATTTTTTGATTTAAATCTGGAATTAATAAATTATTGTAATTTGAATCTATAAAATATTGTTTAAAATATAATTTATCATTAATTATGCCTGTAAATGGTATAATTATAACACCTGACTCAAAAATTAATGTAGGTTTGTACACAACTATATCATTTACTTTATATTCATAATTTTCTGATGTATTTAAAACAAAGTCAAAGGGTACTTGAAAACTTAAATAATCATTTGCAATTGAATAATTTGATATCAACCAAGTATTTTTTTGAACAAATCTAATATTATTAATATAATTATTTTTATATTGTGTAGCAATAGTAAAAAATGTTTGATTATTTATTTGATTAAAATAAATACTAGTTCTATATGCAATATTTAATGCATCAATATTATCATTTTTATCATAAACATAAATAACAGTATTTCCATTTGTAGAAGGTATAATAAAATTAAAATAATACAAATATTCTTCAATTGGTGTTATATCTGATATTGTATTTATAAAGTTCTCATTCAAATGTTTATTATGGTTAATAATTGAAAATTGATCGGTTACATTATTAGTTGAATCAAAATAAAATAATATTTTATTATTACCTAATGAATTTATATTATTTGGAGTTATTGAAATATTATTTATAGGATTATATAATTTAAATTCTAATGCAGGTAGATAATTATTATTAATTGGAACATATTTAGTATCATTAAATGGAGGATCTAAACTATATTGATAAATAATTTGTTTTAAATTATTAAATGTTACACTATTACAATAAACTATTATTGATATATTTTTATTAATTAAATTTGGTCCTGTTATATAATATTTATTATTCGAATAGTTTAATATAAATGTTTGTGTATCATTTTTTAATAATGTAGAACCATTTATAAAGTTAAAATTATATGAATAAAATGTTAATTCTTGACCTAATAATGTTATATTAATATTTTTAATTGCAACTATAGTTATTAATTTATATTGTATATTTGTATAATTCGTATTACTTTCAATTAATATAGGACTAGATACATTTATATTAGAATTATTAAAAGATATTATATTTAAAACAATATCGTTAAATTGTATACTATGAATATAATTATAATTAATATTATTAAAACTAATATTATATAAATATCCAAGGAAAGTATTATTTAAAATAGTATAACTGGTTAATTGTTTTACAATAAAAAAATCATCTGATTTAACATTATAATCTAAATAAAAATTTAATTGGTTTGAATAAATTCCACTAATATCAGTAACTTCAATATTTGAACCTATATTTTCACCATTTAAAAATGTAATTGAATAAGTTGATTTTTGTATTAATTGATTTGAATTTAAACTTATTGAAAAAGGAAATAATGAATTAATTATTAATTTAACATTAGTTGTTACAGGTAATAATAAAGATGGATAATACAGTGTAATATCAATTATATTTTCTTCAATATTATTTGGTAAATAACCAATATAATTATTTAATGAATTTAATCCAATATAATTAATACTTAAATTTTGAAAATATTCAATATTAGAAATTATTTTATTATTTAAATTTTCAAATGTAATGCTATATTGTAAGCTAGATGAATATTGATTATTTAATTTTTGTAAATTAATATTATTTGAATAATTATTTTCCCATATTTTATTAACTATAAATTTTAATGGATTATTAAATAAATACTCGGGGGAATCTAATAAAATATTTGAGAAATCTTTTGTTAAATTATTAAAATTATCACCTAATATTCTTAAATATCTTAAAAGTTGATGAATATTAATTCCAAAACTTTTATTATTTTCATTAAATTGTTTATTTATCCAATTAAATATTTCAGTATTAATTTGCTTAAATGAATTTTCATTTCTATAAACAATATTCTTAACACTATCATATGTGAATTCTTGAGATATATAACTAGAAATTTCATTTACATTATTTATAATTATTAAATCAGGCGTTTCATCATTATTAAATATTATATTATTACCATCAAATAATGCATTAACATTTAATGAATTTAAAAAATTATTTATATTATCAATAACATTTAAAAAAAAATCTACATTATTTAACCAATTATTTAAATTATTAATTATTGCAGGTTCAATAATATTAATCGTAGTTTGATAGTTTATTAATTTAATATTTGATTTATTTATTGAAATAAGAAATGCTTTTAATCTTGTAATATCATTATTAGTTAAATAACTATATGAAATAGATAATGATGTATCAATAATTATATTACCATTATTATATAATAAATATCCAAGAGTAACTAAAGTATTTAAATTACTGAAATTTTTAATACTATTTAATAAAGACCATGAAGACCATGGTTTTAAATAATTATAAATATATATATCTTTAATATAAGAATTGTCAATTAAAATACTTTTCAATTGTTTAATATTCGAAAATAATATATTATAGTTTACTACATTATTAATATCTATTGGATTACTTATATATAAATTGATAATAACATTTTGATTTGATAATTCTAATTCATCATTATCAATTGGTTCTTTTGTAGTAATAGTAATATTACCAATATTATCAATACTATTTATGTTATATTCTGATGAATTAATATAATAATAGTTTTCATTAGGATTTAATTCTAAATTATTAGCTAAAGTATAGTGATACAAATTTAGTGATGGATTAATTTTAGATAATTTAATATTTTGAACTAAAAATTCATTATTATTATTTTGATTAGAAATTAAACTATACAATTTTTTATCATTTAAATTTTTATTTTGATTTAACACACTATTTATATTAGTACTAACTAAATAATTATAATTTACTGTATAGATTTTATTAAAATTAGTATTGATTATATTTTTAGAAACTAAATAATATTTGGTATCAATTTTAATTATTTTATATTTTATTGATAGTTCTAAATTAATATAAATTATTTCATATAAAGTTGTATTAATAATTTGATTTGTAAAAATTATTTGTTGATTATAATTATCATCTATTAAAGATGGTATTCCAATAAAACTAATTCCATATTCACATATTATCTTTACAATATCTTTATTATCATTAATTAAATTCCTAGATTCAATAATATTAGTATTTGAATAAGTAAAATCATTAAAATAATTTATTTTTAAACCTAATAATTTATCAATAATAAATGAATAGTTATTTATTGAATTAGATAATAAATTATTATAAAAAAATAGTTTATTTGGATATATTATTTTTGTCAAATATACATACTGGTTATTATCATTATTATTATTTAATGTTAATAAATGATAAGACCCTAAATTCATATCAAAATTAGATATTGTACCATCAATATTAAGTTTATACGAATTATAAAAATAAATTGATATACATCCATCTTTATTAATTATATTATTAGTATATTCATTATAAGTAATTGATTTACCATATTCAAATGTAATTTTATTAGTATTAATATTTGTTTGAATCAATATTAAATTATCATCTTGTAAAACATATCTTACCACATTAATTAATGTTCCATTTAATAAATTATAATTATTAACTTGTATTCCAAAATTATAATTAATTTTTTGATTAAAATAATAATTATATTGATTACTATAACATGGAGATAGTAATAAAATATATTGTTTATTTTTTATTAAATTAACATTATTAAATAAAGTAATATTAATACCATTATTATTTAATTTAACATTTTGAATATAATTATAAGTTCCATTTATCTTAACTGGTTGAAAATAATAAAAATTAAATTTACTAAATAAGTCATTTGTTATTATATCATTAGAATTATTATAAAAATTTATATTAAATATATTATTATCTTTGTAAATTGTTTGTAATTCTATGGCATAATCAATATTTATTTTATTTGTTAAGGCTAAATTATAATTTGGTATTTTCATGATGTATTGAAAATTAGAATAATAATTAGTTTTCCATAATCTAACTAAATATGGGTTGGTGCTTAATGAACTTGTATTTAAATTGATTTTATTATTAATTACTGGATAAATATTTAATATATTAGAGTCGCTATTAATTATTATGGTTTGATAATCTTCAATAATAGGAGTTAAAATATTTCCATTATTGTCAAAAATAACTGATATGGTATCAAAAGGTTGATATGGTAAATAAAATTTAATGAATGTATTACTTAATATTAAATCATTAACAATTATTGGTGTATTAAAATAAATTCTATTATCAACAATTGATAAAATTTCATAAACTTTATTATTATAAACTATTTTATCTAATACTTTCAATTTAATATAATTATCAAATAAGTAAAATTTTTCACTATCAGAATCATATATATAAAATATATTGACAACTAATGTAGATTCAGAAAATGTTGAATAATTTGTTAAACCACTACTAATATTTTGTGTAGCAATAACAATGTTATTATTATCATTATCAAAATATAAATCACCAATATTAATATTAGTAATATTATTTTGTAAAATCATTAAATTTTGATAATCCAATTTAGGTATTATATTATTTTTAGGTATATATACCCCCAAACTATAATAACCAGAATATTCATTTCTTATATTTTGATTATTTGGTGTACCTCCAATTTTAGTTAAATCATAATAATTTGAATTTACATTTAATCCATTCACTAAAAA
>Ga0214921_10002046_pt1 | contig 33439 bp, 33 predicted proteins | sample LL1505_MetaG_FD_177992 | JGI IMG/M metagenome (GOLD analysis project Ga0214921, IMG submission 177992) | Freshwater microbial communities from Lake Lanier, Atlanta, Georgia, United States - LL-1505 | ecosystem: Environmental > Aquatic > Freshwater > Lake | place: USA: Georgia | collected... | reverse complement strand
CTGTTTATAGAAATTTTTCCGAATGGTGTATCTGATTTATAAATCAAACGTTCGTTTGTTTTGATAATGAAATTTTCTTTAGATTTAATATTTATTTTTAAATTAATTTTTAATTTATTTTTTTTAAAGACAGCATTCCATTCTGTTTCTTTCTTATCATTAGATTTTATGATAGATGAAAAAATACAACGATAGTTAAGATAACTAAAAATTGAAATAAAATGAATTCCATAAAATGAAATTATACCACCCCCTTTTGAATTTATTCCTTTCCAATTATTTGAGAAAAATGTTTTTGATTTAAAATTCCAAGTTATATAAGTCTCGTTTTTTAAGAAAAATATTTTTTTAAACCAAATTGTAAAAAAAAATAAATAACCTAAACTAAACTTTAATTTTTTTTTTTTTATTATTTCAATTAATTTTAATGATTTTTTTGGATTTTCGGCCAAAGGCTTTTCTAAATATAAAAATAATTTTTTTTTTATTTTTTTTACAAAATTAAATTGGTCCTTAGGCCTTTGTGCAATAATAACTGCGTCAATATTATTAAAATCTATTTTATTAACGAAATTAATCTTGCTAATATATTTTATAAGGTTTTTTCTTTTTAAAATAATTTTTTTATATTTTCTTAATAAATAAACCTTTTTTTTTAGCTTAATTAATGCTGGTAAATACCCATAAAGACCAAACCCAGATCCAAATATAAAATAACTTTTAAATATCATATAATATTTAAAATTTTTCCTTTATATTTTTTTAAAGTCATATACTTTTTTATTTCATTTTTAATATGCCAACTAAAATTAATTAAAGGAATTTTTTTATTTTTAATGTCATTATCTGAAATAATTTTTATATCTGTACCTGGAACATAATATCCAATTTTTTTACTTCCCGGTTTTTCATAAATATTTGATATATTTTTAGAATTTAGTTTCAAAATATTTATTATTAACGAAGCTCTTGCGGGAAATGACTTTGCTTGTATTGGTCCAAATTTTTGATTTATATCTTTAAAAAATTTTAATTTTTGTTTAACCCATGAATTTATTCTTTTACGGAATAAAAATAAATATTTATTAATTTCTTTTTTTTCGATTAATAATTTAACAGAGTTTATTTTACTAATTTTATTCTGCACAAATTTATTTCTTTTCATGAAGACTCTTACATTGCCACCATATCTTTTGGGAAACTCATATTTAAATAAATTCATTTCTAACTTTTGGGATATTTTAAAAAAAGAATTTAAACTATATGTTCTGATATGTTCATGATAAAATGTATCAAATTGAAATTTTTTCAGAACTGATAATAAATAATGATTTTCAATTACCAAAATAACTTTTTTTTTATTTAATAAAATTTTTAATGAATTTATTAATTGATTGATATTCTCTATATGAGCAAAAACATTAGTAAATATAATGATGTCTGGATACCCAAAATTCTTAATGAAATATTTTGCTGTTTTTATATTAAAAAAATTTTTAATAACTTTATGAGTTTTACTTGCCTCTAGGGCCGCATTCGTCGGTTCTATTCCGTAAGTTTTGCAACCTTCTTTTTCAAAAAAATTTAGCAAAGAACCGTCATTGCATCCTATGTCTAAAATTTTTTTTTCGCGAAGATCAATTCCTTGTAATTTTTTAATTTTTTGTACTAAACTTTTCATTCCATCCAAAACATCTTTTGTAAACCTTGGTCTATAATGATATTCTTTGTGAAATAATTTTTTTTTATTTATAACTTTTTTTTGAAATAAAGTTTGACAATTTTTACAGTGAAATATTGTAACAGGATATTTTTTTATTCTCAGACTGTCTTGTTTATTTTTTTTTAAATTGTCAGCTAGAGGAACATTACCGAGAGTAAATGATTTTTTTAATTTTTTATTGCAAATCTCACATTTCATAATTAAAACAAAAACATGTATAACTACTTCGAAATAAAATGAAAGCTTTTATTCTTTGCGGGGGTAACGGGTCAAGACTAGACAATGAAGGTAAAATAAAACCGAAAGCATTAATTAAAATAGGCGATAATCCTATTCTTATTCATTTAATGAAAAATCTAATTAAAAATGAATTTAAGGAATTCGTTTTGTGTCTTGGATACAAAAAAGAAGATATAGAAAAATTTTTTTTTAATAATTACAAAATATATTTAAAAGAAATAGTTAATAAAAAGTATAAAAAAATTACAATAAAATTACAAAAAGTAAAAATTATTATACATTTAGTTGACACTGAAAAAAATTCAGGAACTGGTGGAAGAATCAAAATTGCAAATCAAATAGTTAAAAATAAAGCAGATTTTTTTATGACCTACTGTGATGGTCTTGCAAAAATAAATATAAAAAAACTAATTTGTTTTCATTACAAAAAAAAAAAATTAGTGACCTTAACAGCAGTTCAGCCTCAACATAGATATGGTGTTATAAAAATTAATAAATCTATTGTAATTTCAATGAACAATAACAATCCAAAACAGGATATATGGATTAATGGTGGATACTTTATAATAAATCCAATTTCACTAAAGTTGATTAAAAAAAAAAATACTTATTGGGAACAAGAGCCAATTAATAGACTAATAAAAAAAAAAGAGTTAGCTAGTTACATACACAAAGGCTTCTGGGAAAGTCTTGATACTCAAAAAGATAAAAAAAAACTTAATGAAATCTGGAAGAAAAATAAAAATGCCTGGTGATAAAATAAATTTAGCAACTGTAATTAGCAAATATTATCTTGGAAGAGTCTTTTGTCTTTTACATTCATTAAAAAATTTTTCTAATACAAAAATTCATATCTTATGCTTTGATAAAGAATCATACTCAACGTTAAAATCAAAAAAAATTAAAAATGCTGTAGTTTATAACAAAGAAGAATTATATAAATTTGATGATAATCTTCAAGATATAAACAACTCAAGAGAGTTAATAAATCAAATTGTAACTTCGAGGCCCGTATTTATAAAATATTTATTTAAAAAAAAGATTAAATCAGTATTTCTCATTGACGCAGATATTTTTTTTTTTAACAATCCCGAAAAACTAATAAACTATAATAAAAAATTAAGCATTAGTTTTGCAAAGCATAATTTTACTTATAATGCCGACATGTACGAAAGTTTATATGGAAAATATAATGCTGGATATTTATTTTTTCGATCAGATAAAGCGGGTAATAAATTTTTAAATGATTGGATTTCTTTATGTAAAAATTGGTGTTTTTTCAAACCAGAAAAAAATAAATTTTCTGATCAAAAATATTTGGAAAGCTTATTTAAAAAGTATAAAAAAGATATCTCAATAATATCTCACCCCGGTATTAATGTCGCTCCTTGGAATATGAAAAATATTGAATTTAAAAAAGAAAAAAAAATAATATTTGCTAATAACGAAAACCTAATATTTTTTCATTTTCACGGTGTAAAAAAATTAACTCAAAATATATTTACACTTGGAACTTCAAATTACAATTTTTTTTTAAAGAATACCTCAAAAAAAATAATTTATGATGAATACATTAAACTTTTAAAGAAATATAGTAATGAAAAATTTAAATATTGGAAAATTGAAAATAACATAAACTTTAATTATTTTAACATAATAAAATTGATAAAATATATAAAGATATTAACAAAAAAAATCTCATACAATGACTTTAAAATTACATAACAATTTAAATGCAAGTGTATTAATGGACGATCTAGACCATATACACAAAAACGTAAATAAAAAATTTTTTTATAACAAAACTATTTTCATTACTGGTTACTTGGGCTTTGTTGGTTTTGAGCTATCGAAGTATTTTATTAATTATTTTAAAGATCTTAAAATTAAAAGATTATACTTGATGGATTTAAAAAATGATAAAAATAGAACATTTAATAAAAAAGTTATAAAAATTAAAAAAGACATTACAAAAATTAATTTAAATAAATTTTTTGAAAATAAAAAAATAAATATAATTATTCATGCAGCATCTATAGCTTCGCCATATTTTTATAGAAAACATCCATTAAAAACTATTGAAAGCAATATAGTTGGACTGCAAAAGATATTAAATTTTTCTAAAAACAAAAAAACAATAGATAGAATTTTATATTTTTCTTCAAGTGAAATTTATGGAGACCCTGATAAAAAAAATATACCCACAAATGAATTATACAATGGCAATGTCTCATGCCTTGGTCCTCGAGCCTGTTACGACGAGGCCAAAAGAATGGGTGAGACCCTGTGTTACGTTTTTAATAAAGAGTTTAATTTACAAACGAGAATTGTTCGACCATTTAACAATTATGGTCCCGGATTAAATATTTATGACAAAAGACTACCTGCAGATCTTGCTAATAATATTTTAAATAATAAAAATATTACTATCTTTTCTGATGGTTCTCCAACAAGATCTTTTTGTTATATATCAGATGCAATAATCGGATATTTAAACATTCTAGTTTACAAAAAATTTTGCGCAGTTAACATTGGTAATGATGCAGAGGAAATATCTGTAAAGAAATTCTCTGAAAAATTCTATTTACTTGGAAAAAAGTATTTTAAATATAATGGTAAAATAATTTACAAAAAAAATAGGGAGAAAGAATATTTGACAAATAACCCTAAAAGACGCTGTCCTAATATAAATCTAGCTAGAAAGATAATAAAATTTAAACCAAAAATTAAATTGAGAGAAGGTATTATAAAATATTTAAAATTTTTAAAATATGAAACTTAACATTCAAATATTTGGCTTGGGATTCGTGGGATTAACCACAGCGCTCGCTCTATCAAAAATGAAATTTAGAGTTCATGGTGTTGAAAATGACAACTCTAAGTTAGAATCATTAAAAAAAAAAAAATTATATTTTTATGAACCCCATCTTAAAGATCGTTTAAAAATAGAAATGAAAAAGAAATATTTTTCTTTTTCAAATAATTATTTTATTTCTAAAAAAGAAGTTAATATATTTTTTATATGCGTTGGCACGCCAGACAAAAAAAATGGCAGTGCTAATATTTCTGAAATAGAAAATATTATACAACTCATATCAAAAAACAGTAAAGAATGTAAAGTTATATTTGTTATAAAATCTACTGTCCCGCCAGGAACTTCTGAATATTTAAGAAAAAAATATAGTTTTAAAAATTTAAGCTTTGTGAGTAATCCTGAGTTTTTAAGAGAAGGTTATGCTTGGAAAGATTTTTTTAATTCCGGAAGAATTGTTATAGGTCATATAAAAGACTTTGAAAAAAAAGTTATGAAAAAAATATATAAAAAATTTTCTGATCCAATAATTTTTACATCAAATAATACAGCTGAGTTTATTAAATATTTATCGAATACTCTTCTAGCTAATTTGATTAGTTTTTCAAATGAGATGACAATATTTGCTGAGAAATTTGGAAATATTAATATCAAGGACTCATTTACAGCGGCAAAATTAGATAAGAGATGGAATGGTTATCCTTGCAATATGGCATCTTATTTACATCCTGGTATTGGATACGGAGGCTATTGCTTACCTAAAGATGTAAAGGCTTTAATTCATTTAATGCAAAAATTTAAAAAAAATAACCTTTTAAAAGAAATAAACACAGTTAACAATGAAGTTTTTTATTATCAATTGAATAAAATTTTAAAAAATGAAAATAAAAAGATTTTTTTTTTAGGTCTTAGTTTTAAACCAGGTAGCGACGACATAAGAAATTCAATAAGTATTAAATTATTGAAGTATTTGGAATTAAATAAAGAGAAAAAAATTTTTGCTTGTGATTACCTTTGTTATCAAAAAGTTAGAAAAATTTTCTCAAAAAAAGTTACTATTTTGAAACAACCCAAAATTATGAAAAATACCACTTATGTTATGTGCACAGCGCACAAAAAATATATTACTTTTTTAAAAAAAATAAATAAAAAACAGATTTTAGATTTGAGATATTTAACTTAAATTACTAATATTTAAGATATCATCTTCATATTCAGAACATGCTATATCTTTTTTAAATTTTGTATTGTAAGTTTTAATTGCATTTTTTCTTATTAAATTTCTATATTTTAAATTTTTTATTAATAATTCGATTTTTTTAACATAAACTCGTGGATCAGAAGCTATGAGACAATTATAATTACTAATTAGATTTGGATCTGCTTCTTTGTCAAATTTTGAAGCTAAAATACAACATCCATAAGCCATTCCTTCATTGAGTCTTGATCTGCTACCTAGTGGCTTTGGTGATGGAGATAAATAAATATAACTGTTGATAAGTTCATCAAAAAAATTTTTAACATAACCAAGGTGATTTACATAAGGTTTTGAATATAGAAGTGAAAAATCTTTAATTTTTTCAGAGCCAAGAAGCCTTATTTCAATTTTATCTTTTAAAAATTTATTTTTTTCTATTTCAGGTAAAATTTTATTTTGTAAATACTCGTATTGTAAATATGTAATGGTACTCATTTTTCCAGTCATTATAATTTTATATTTTGTTTTTACATTTTTTTTAAAACTAGCATTTCTCATTTGTAAATATTTTTTGTTTAAATCTTCAACTGGATGGTTGTAATATTTAATCTTATTAACACCTTTTCTTTTAAAAAAATTAAAATAATCGTAAGAAACATGCGCTGGAAAATCTATTTTTTTGAATAAGTTAATTAATTTTTTTTGAGCAAAAAAAGAAATATATAAATTAATTAATGAAAAAAATCTTTGTTTAAAAGTGTAATAAAAAAATCTATTGTTTAATGCAAATGAAAACCAATATTTCGCATTAAGGTATGGCAACTCAACTAAAGGACAAAACTTTTTTATATTTTTTATTTTTGAAGCCCACTGCAAAGACTGTCCACAATATAAAAAAAGAATATTTGGTTTAATTTTTTTGCAAAATATTCCTAATTCGTTAGTAAGTAATTTACTTTGTTTAAAATATAACTTTTCCGGATAAAAAAATATCTGCAAAATTTTTTTAAGTTTTGCAAATAAATTTTCTTTTTGAAAATTTATTATTTTTATTGTTACACCACTTCTTTTTAATTTGTTATAAGAATTTTTTTGAATTTTATTATTTAGAAAACCCCAATTAGATAAAAAAATTGATACTTTGTGACCACGTTTTAAGAAATATTTTACCATTAAATCTAAATAATTGCCACTTCCTCCATGTCCAAAACATGGAGGCTCATGTGTTACAAGCATAATATTAATTTTTTTCATTAAATCAGTAATTATTAAAATATTTTATTTTACTATTGGAAAATATTTTTATCATTTCTTGAATGCCGATTTGTAATTTATATTTTGCTCTAAATCCTTTTGATTCGATTTTTTTATTACTTACAAAATAATCTCTCTGGTCAGGGTCTTTTTTATTATTTTGAACAAATATTTTTAAATTTTTAAATTGTTTTTTTATTTCTTTGGCTAATTGAATTTTAGTTAAATTTGCATCTGATAATCCTAAATTATATATTTGGTTTCTTAATCTATTAAAATTTTTAATAGAATATAATATAGCAGTGCAAACATCTTTGACGTGTATATAGTTTCTTCTAAAGTGCGGTTCGAATAAAACTAATTTTTTTTTTGATACAGCTTTAAAACAAAAGTTATTCACTAACAAATCTGTTCTCATCCTATAAGAATAACCAAAAACAGTAGCTAACCTAAAAACTACAAAATTTCTGAACAACTTTACCTCCTCTTCAGCTTGGCATTTGGTTTTGCCATACAAAGAGATTGGATTTAATGGTGAATTTTCATCACAATAACTTTTCTTTTTTCCCACTCCATATCCAGAGTTTGTATTTAAATAAATAATTTTTTGACTTTTGTGTAAATTCTTCACAAGAAATTGGATAGAATGATAATTAGTATCAATTGCTTTTTTTTTATTTTTTTCACATAGTGGGGCACCGACTAGTGCAGCTAGTGGGATTATAAGATCATAGTTTTTTATTATTTTTTTCATTTTTGTGAAATTCAATATGTCTTCTTTGATAAAGGTAAAATTTTTTTCTATTTGCAGATGATCTAAAGAATTTTTATTATATTCTAATTTATCTATAACAGTAACATTAAATTTTTCTTTAACCAATAATGTTGACAACATTGATCCGATGTACCCTGCGCCACCAGTTATTAAAATTTTTTTATTCATTTAATATATTTTTCTACATTCATTAATAAACTTGCAAATAGAATCTTTAAAACTAATTTTTTCATACCATCCTGTATCTTTTCTAAATTTTTTTGAGTCTGGTAACTGGAGCTCTATGTCTACTGGCCTAATTAATTTAGGATTGATTTTTGTTACTATTTTTACTTTGGATCTTTTGATCAGTTCATCTAGATAATTTTTAATGGATATGATTTTATATCCAGATATATTATATATCTCTCCTATCTTTCCTTTTTTTGCTGCAAGCCAATACGCTTCCATGGCATCATATATATCTAGTATGCATCTTTTACTATTTAGATTTCCATGATATAAAATATTTTTATTATTATTTTTTCTTTTTTTTTCAAATTTTGCTATTTGACTTGCGAATGCGGTTTGAAATAGATTATTTCTTCTTGGATTTGTGTAAGTAAACATTCTTGTGATAATAATTTTTAAATTAAAATATTTACTATAAATTTGTGCTATAAAATCTTGGTGTGCTTTTGATGCTGCATAAGGATTTACAGGATTAAACTTTTGATTTTCTTTAATTGGCAGATTTTTGTTTGGAACAATTCCATAAACTTCTGAGGTTGAACATAATATAATTAATGTTTTTAATTTTAATTGCCTAATAGCTTCTAAAACATTTATACATGATGATGTGTTATTGTTTGTTACATATATTGGTTGGCTGAATGATTTTGCAACGTCAGCATCAGCAGCTAGGTGATATAATAAATCAGGTTTTGTAATTTTGAGAGTTTTTTTTACACTTTTAAAGTTACATAAATTAATTCTATATAACTTTATCTTTTTAATTTTTTTTTTTAGCAATTTTTTATAACCTAAAGATCGATAAGTTCCAAAAATTTTTATTTTTTTATTTTTGTTATTAATGTGTTCAGCTAAGTAGCTTCCACCCGAACCTGCAATACCTGTAATAAAACATCTTTTAAACTTTCTACTCATAATTTATGTTATTTAAAATTTTACAAATTGATAAAATTTTATTTTTTTTAAGCGAAGGGTAATTACCAATATAATAACCATAAAAATGTATGTGATCCGTAACTTTGAATTTTGATGGTTTTAATTTAATTAATTTTTTTAAATAAGGCTGTCTTAATTGATTGCCTCCTCCCACACTTCCTCTTCTAAATTCAATTCCATGCTTTTTTAAAATTCTTTCTAATTTATCTCTATTTTTAATACTTTTTTTTTCTAAAATTAATGGAAAGGCATAATTACTATTTCCCTCTAAATCGTAATTATTCCAATATTTTTTTTTATCTAAGTTTTGGAGAAAAAAAGATAGATTACTTGCTCTTTTTTTATTCTGACTATCTAATCTTTTTAACTGATTAATACCAATGCAGGCTCCAATCTCATTATTTCTAAAATTAAAGCCTGGATATAAAAAAATAAATTTAGGAGATAATTCTTTATTTTCTAAAATATATTTCTTTTCTAAAGACAAATCACCCAATTCACGTGCCATTCCATGAGAGCGCAAACTACGAAGTATATGATATATATTTTTGTTATTTGTGCATATCATGCCACCCTCGATTGTTGACAAATGATGAGCGTAATAAAAAGAAAAATTAGATATTAATCCGAATGAACCTAATTTTTTATTTTTAAAATTAGCACCATGAGACTCACAAACATCTTCAATTATGTGAATATTTTTATTTTTTGCTATTTTTAGTATTTCATTATTAAATCCATTAAAACCTTGAGCATGTGTTATAAAAATTCCAAATGTCTTATTGTTAATTTTCGACTTAACTTGCTTTAAATCAAGTGAGAGATTTTTTTTATCAATATCTACGAAGATAGGGTTAAAATTATTTTTTAACAAAGAAACAATATCTGATATCCATGTAAAAGAAGGGACAATTACATTATTTTTTTTTCTATTTTTGAAAAATATATCCAAACAAGCAAAAGTTAAATAATTAGCTGATGAACCAGAATTAACGAAAACGCTATATTTAACGCCTAGCCATTTAGACCATAAATATTCGAATTTTTGGACTTTTTTCCCCTGTGTTAAAACTGGATTTTTTTTTGAGATAAGTTTTATTACTGATTTAAAATCAGATTTCTCAAAGTTTGAGGCCATAAGTTTATGTTTCAATTTCATTTGTAGAGATCTTTCTGCTTAAAGATTATTTCTGATCCATTATTTTCAAATTTTAAATTCATTAAAGATTTTTCTTTAAAAAAATTTTCTAATTTTTTTTTATTGCTTAAATTTTTTGAAAAAAATAATGCAAAACCTCCTCCACCCGCACCCAAAATTTTTCCTGTCATAGCTCCATTTTTTTTAGCTTCATCAAATAAATATTTAATATTATTATTTGAAACTTTATTAGATAAATTTAATTTAATTTTCCAACTCTCATCCATTAGCCCAGAAAAACTTTGAACAAAATCTTTATCAGTTTTGTTTGTCATTAGATCGATTGCTTCATTAGCTAAAGATAGTATATCACTATATAATTTTTTTTTTTTTGCTATTTGTTGGATTTTATTTTTTTCAATATAGTGAGCTTTTCTAGGAAAACCAGTATACACTAAGGTAGAATTTTTTTGTAAAAAATTTGATTTATATTCAGTAATAATAATTTTTTTTAATTTAATATCTGATTTTTTGAAATGAATTAAATTTAGACCGCCTTCTGCACAAGCTATCTGATCTTGGGAACCTACTTTTTCTTTTAAAATTTTTTGTTCTATATAAATAGCTTCTTTTCCAATATTAAAATTTTTTATTTTATTATCGTAGTATTCATGTATTAACTTTATCAAAGAAACTGTAAAAGCTGAACTTCCGCCAAGACCTGACAAACCCGGGACATCTGCATAATGACTAATCTCTAAACCCTTGTTATTTTTATGATATTTTTGTAACACAGCTTTGATGGTCGGATGATCAATGTTATTAATATTATTTACCAGTTCAGTTTTGAAATAACGTAATCTATATTTAAATTTGAAAAAAGGAGGTAGTGTTCTTAAAAAGGAATAGCAATATTTATTGATGGTAGTAGAAATAACTTTGCCTTCATTTTCATTATACCACTCAGGAAAATCAGTTCCGCCACCAAAAAAAGAGATACGAAAAGGGGTTCTGCAAATTATCATTATTATTTTTTAAATTAGTTATACCTGTTTCCGTCCTCAACAAATAAAAATATTTTATTTTTTTTATCATGATACGACTTTTTATAAATGTTATAAATTTTTTTATAATCTTTTAAAAAAATTACTCTTATGTTTTTACACATTTTTTCTACAGATTTTGCATGATTTTGAGTATGTTGTGGCCCTGCATCAAGTGGCTTATTTGAGCCAACCATAGTTCTTATAAAAATTTTTGAGGTAAATTTATTATCAGTAATATAATCTATTTTATCTAAATGATTAACCAACTGGTTCATTGCACAAATAAGGAAATCAAATCTCGGAAAGCAGCTTATTGGCATAAAACCCTCCATTGCCAAACCAAGAGTCATTCCCATTTGAGTTTCTTCAAATACTGGTAATTCTAATTTTTTTTTATCTGAAATATCTTTCAAACTAACAAATATAGAACTACCAGGAAATGCAACGGATTGTCCTAAAAAAATAGAATTTTTTTTTTGGGACAAGAATTTCATAGATTTATTTATTTCAAAAATATATTTATTCATTAAAATAACACCCACTTTCCAATTCCATGATGGGGATACTTTCTTTTATATTTGTAGTAGATAATATCCTTTAAAACTTTCATTTTTTTTCCCCACGCTTTCTCAGTACTGGTGTTTGTGCTCATACCATTATCTTCTACAATATATTTAATTGGTAATTTAAAATTTGTTGAATACTTATAACATTCATAAAATACACCTGTTTCGTAAGTCATATCACCTATAAATACCCAAACTTTTGATTTTTTTTTTTTAAGTTTTAGTGAGAGTGCAATACCCAGTGCAATAGGCAAGATACCTCCGACTATGGAAGAGGTAAAAAATTTTTTTTGAAGAGAAGTTATATTCATACTTCTTCCTTGGATAATTTTTTTTTTAACAAAATTTGAACTCAAACCTTTTAATAATGCATGATAATGATTTCTCCATCCTGTTAACACCCAATCATTTTTTAAGTCTACTTTAGAAAATATTTTTATTAATTGATTTTCATTGTTACCAGCCAAATGAACAGGGCCACGAATTTTTTTATCTTCATATAGACTTACAATTTTTTTTTCAAAATCTATTAAGTAATTCTTATCAATTTTACTTTTCATTAAAGGCATTATATCTATTAATTTTTAAGCTTTTATGTTTTCTATACCATTCTAGTGTTTCAATTAAAGCTTCTTTAAAATCATAAAACTTACCAAAACCTAAATTTTTCAGATTAGATATATTTAAGACTCTTTTTTTATCACCACCAATTTTTTTAATATCCCAAATAATTTTTTTTGGTTTAGAGTAAATTTCATTAATTGTATTAACTAATTTTTTTATAGATATTCCAGATCCACAACCTAAATTAATTGGTTCTTTCGGTGATTTGTACATTACTAAGATCATAGCTTTCGCAACATCTTTTGAATAAATAAAATCTCTAATATTTGATCCATCGCCCCAAACTGTAATTTCACCTATTTTATCTTTCTCAAACTTTTGAATTAAGGACGGTATGACCATACCAGTTTTACTATCAAAATTATCCCAGGGTCCAAAAACATTTGCCGGTCTAACAATAGTTGTCATAATTTTTTTGTTATTTATTTTAAGAGCTTCTACTCCAAGCTCGCCAATCCTTTTAGCCCAACCTGCAAACCAGTCATTTTTGGATGGAAATGTATTCCAAACGTCACTTTCTTTCATTATGCCTTTTTGATTGTAAACACCTATTGAACTAGTGAATAACAATCTTTTTACATTAGAAACTCTACAAGCCTCTAAAATATTTGTGTTAAACATCAACATTGGTATCATGAATTTATATGGGTTTTTTAATGACATAAGCGGAGATCCTTTAATCCCAGCAAGATGAAATACATAATCTTGTCCTGAAAATATTTTTTTAGTTTTTTTTAAATCTCTTAAATCTAATTTAAAAAACTTTAGATTTTTATTATTTGGTAAGTTTTTTTTATCATCCATTGAAACAACGGTAATTTTAGCTTCATAACCTAATAAAAGATTTACAAGCTGAATCCCTATCAATCCAGTTCCACCAGTAATAAGAATTTTTTTGTTTTTATAAAATTTTTTCATTTTTTTTATACCACAGAATTGTTTTTTTTAAGCCAGATATTAAATTATGCTTTGGCACCCAATTCAATAATTTTTTTGCTTTTTTTACATCTATTAAAATATTTACATTTATATTTTTAGAAGTTGATAAATATTTAATTTTCTTTTTTTTATTTGACAATTTTATAATAATATTAAGGACATCTTTAATTTTAAAAGATTTTCCATAACCACAATTTATAATTTCAAAGGCTTTTTTTTGTCCAATAATTTTATTTACAAAATCCAAAAAATCATCGATATATAAATAATCTCTTTTTTCGTCACCTTTACCAAAAATTTTTACATAATTATTTTTTTCATTAAAGACTTTATATATTGATGACCCTATAAAATGCCCTTTATTAATATCAAATTTATCATTAGGACCATAAATATTTGAATGTCTAATAATGCTAAATCTAGTTTTGCAAATAGTTGAAAAAAATTTACACATTTTTTCTATGTATAGTTTTGTATTTGCAACACCATAATAAGCTGGAAATATTTCCTGTTCTTTCACTTGATTTTCTTTTAAAGGTTTTTTTGAATCTCCGTACATTACTGTGCAACTTGTAAAAATAAATTGTTTTATTTTATTTTGAAAACTTGCTTTAAGTAAGTAAGAATTTATGATTGCATTATCGGTTACATGAACATAAGGAGTATTAATTATATCTTTTGAACCAGATGTAGTTGCGGCGGCTTGTATCAAAATATCTATATTTCTAGTAGCTTTTAAGCATTCTTGATATTTTCTCAAATCAGCTTTAATCCATTTTATATTTTTATTATTAAATTTTTTTTTCTTATTATATACACAAATGACTTCATAATTTTTTTTTGAAAAATAATTTGCTATATTTTTTCCTATAAATCCTGTTGCTCCACAGATTAGTATTTTTTTTTTCATTTTTATATACCTTTATTACTTTTAATATAATTTTATCAAAATTTACTCTTTTAAATTTTTTAAAATGTTTATTAAATTTACTGTTAGATAGGACTCTTATATCTTTTTTTTTTGATTTATTAATGATTATATTTTGTTTTGATAAAATTTTAGCAATTTTCTTACTGACGCAAACTAAACTCAAACCCTTTCCTGAAGAAAAGTTTATAGGTGATAAATTTATTTTGTAATTAGCTATTATTAACATAGCTTTCGCCAAATCATTAGCATAAACAAAGTCTCTTACTACATTTTTATTTAAATTTAATTTTTGACCTTTTTTTAAATTATCAATTTCTCTAATTAAATTAGGCAAAACTTGAGATCTTTTAATATTAAAAAAATAGTCGTTTTCTCCAAATATATTTCCTGTTCTTATATAAATTATTTTTATTAAATTAAATTTATTTATAAAATTACTAATACGTTCACAAAAAAGATAAAAGGAAGAAACATTTGATTTATTAAAAATTTTTTTTTTTGAACTTTCAAAGTTTTTTGATTTGACATTATAATAAACACTTGAGCTGCTAATCCATATAATAGATTTTACTCTATTAATCAGGCATGCTTTAAAAAGATTTAGAAAAATTTTAATATTTTTATAAAAAAATTCTGTCTCAGTTATTCCAGAATTTTTAGTAAATACAAATCCGCCGCACATGAATACTTTATCTATAGACTTTGTAATTTTAATAAGTTCAGATAATTTCTCTAGGTTGCAGTAAATGAGTTTTGGAGTTTGGCAAATTGGTTTTTTTATATTATAACTTGCAACATAATTATATTTTTTTTGATTAAAGAGACTAACAAGTGAATTTCCCAATAAACCACCCGATCCAATTATTAAAAACTTTTGTTTCAATATTCTAGGATATTTTGATAAAATGACCAAGTCGATCGACTGTTTTAATAAATCTAAAATTTTTACTTTTAATAATATCTTGCATAATTTCTTCCATGTAATTGTCAAAATTTGAAAAAGTTCCTAATGGTGAACAGTCATCCATAAACAAAGAGCCTCCTACTTTTAATTTTTGTGCAAATTTTTTGATATCGTTTTCTACAATTTTTTTAGTATGTCCACCATCGATCAGCACAACATCAACTTGATCTTCAGTAATAAAATCGGGCTTAAGAGTCATTGTATCACCAAAAATTTGACAAATATTTAAATTATATTTTTTTTTGAATTTATTTAGTTGCTCCGGGTATGGCATTCTGCTTTCGTTTTCTTTTTTGCTAAAAAAAGAATTGGAAATTCTTTTTTCTTTATCTAACAAATCAATTGTATAAACTTTTGAGTCTATACCCATTGCTGTGCTTAATAATATTGCGCTACCTCCCTTAAAAGTTCCTATATCAATAGCAACTTTATGGTTATTTTTACTTACAACGTTGAAAATATATTCTGACATTTTAAATGTAAGACCAATAATTCCGCAATTCAAATTGTTAGAAGCAAATAAAAATCCAAGATGATTATATTTAATAAGACCATCTTTGTCTAAATCAAGATGATTTATGTCATTTAATTGAATTGGATAGTGAATCAATGGTGCAAAACCCTCAACAAAATTTGCCGAGTCGTATTTATAAAGAACTCTTGTCAGAGTTTGAATCTGATTTTTAGTAAGTATTTTAAAAAAAAAAAGATAAAAGTTTTCAGCAATTTTTTTTAACGCAAAATTTACTACTTTTTTTAATAAAATTAACATGAGCTTACTATTTTGGGTTATTTTTAAAATCTACCCCAAATCTTGAAAGAGCAATTTGCCCAAAAGGATTAATTATTTTTGTATTTCTGTGATTTATTTTAAAAAATTTTTTATATGAAAAATAGTATTTCTTTAAATTGTCTGGATCAGAATCTTTGATTTTACTTTTTTCAACAAATCTACATTCAAGGGTAATTCTAAATTTATTACCACTCGATGTTCGATGAATAGTACCTGGTTCTAAAATACATAAATCATTTTTTTGAGACTTGTATACAGATAACACCTCACTTAATTTAATAGTACTTTTATAGCTTTTTTTTTTGGAAAGACTAATTTTTCTGTTTTTTTTTAAATCTAAGATTTCCAAAGTTGGAGATTTTTTTGAAGAAATAACATTATAAGAAATTATTTTTGAAAATTGAGGCTGGCCTGCCCATGAATCTACGTGAGGATGAGTAGCTGAATATTTTTTTTTTTTATTCATAAGAGTGTTATTGAGCCGAATAATTATGGGAAAATGAATCAAACAATTTTTAGGAATTTTTTTTTTTAAAATTTTTTTAAATTTTTCAAATATTTTAAAAAATTCATTTTGATTTTCACTCTTGGGCAATAATGCACCATTATGATTTAAATTAGTGATTTTTTTTGTATATTTTTTATTTTCATAAATTTTTTTAATATTTCTTAACTTTATGCCTGATAACTTCGAGCTTGATTGTAAATAATTTTTACATAATTTATTAATCCCATGAATATTTTCAGGTATTTTGTGCAAAGTATATAATTTTGTTTTTAACATAAATTTATTTATTACAACTTAACTTTAGCAAAAGAATTTAACCATAATAAATATTCATTAAAATAGTTATAAATATAAATATATTCATTTTTATCTAAAGATTTAATATTTTTTTTTAGTTCTATTAAGCTTTTTATACAAAGTTCTTTGGCAACCTCAACTTTATCACTTTTATTTAATTTAATTTTTTTAAGTAGGCAAACAAAAAAATTGGTTAAACGATTATTTTTAATCTCAAGTTCTAGATCATCCCATAAGTTATGGACATTTCTAATTTGTTTTACCAAAGGAGATCCAAATACAATATGCTCCTTATGATGTTCAGAAAGTTTGCATAGGAAAAAACTTGACCAAATATCACTATTTCTTCCAGCAGAAGGAGGGGTAAAATGCACTGGTGCAATTTTTGATGGAATGATTGAATTTTGATTATTAAAAGAACACCAAGTTCCTGGAGACAAAGCAAATTGTCTTCCAAACTTCTTGTCATCATATTTGATAACTTGTATTGGAGCGAATAACCGAGATATTGCATCAATGTCAGGATCTTTAAGTACAAATCCATTTATAAAACTTATATTAGAAACAACTAATTTTTTTTTAATTTTATTTTTTACATCACGTTGCGACCAAGGAAAACCACGTGGAAAAAATTTTAAATTATTTTTTTCTTTGAGTAAATTGTAAATGTTAAACCATCCTGTGTCTGTTGTAATTTCATAAATTTTTTTATTTTTAATTGCAGAAATTGCATACTTTAGATAATCTTTATCGTATAAAAAATTGTCATCATCAACCATCATCAATAAATCAAAATTATTTTTATATGCAATTAAATTACCAATATATTTTCGCACTGCATTGTTTATCGGAAAAATTTTTCTTAAAAAAAAATTTTTTTTTAAAAAAATATCACATCTTTTTTCATCAAAATAATGATAGTTAAAATTAGTACCCAGAAAAATTTTTTTTAAAAAACTTAAGGTATTATTCGGTGATTTCCGATCACCTATGATAAAAAATTCTATTGTATAATTTTGTTTATTTAAATCTTTTTTAAACTGCTTTATATAATCAATTAAAAAGACAGGTTTATTAATGGTAGTTGTTATAAATGCAATTTTCATTTTATCAGTATCATTCTATCAACTATAGATAATAAAATAAGTTGATGCACTGTCTCCACGTGATTATAATTTTTTGAATTTACCCAAAAATTAAGATTGCCCAATTTACTTAATTGATTATTTTTTTTAAATCCAGAAAAAGTTATAATTGACTTTGCTTTTAAATTTTTCCCTACTTTAGCAGCATTTATTATATTTTTTGATCTCCCGCTTGAAGAAATTAAAATCAAAATATCACCGGCATCTAAATAAAAGTCTAAACTTTTAGACACCCAATTTTCATAACCAAAATCATTTGCAAAACAAGTAATCAAGTCAGATTCGTTAAAATTTACAGTTCTTACACCAGCGTTTTTGGTCATATCAACACTAAAATGACTAGCAATTGCTGCACTACCACCATTGCCTGCAATTATAATTTTTTTATTATTTTTTTTTAAATCTATCAAAAGGTTGGTTAGTGTATCTAATTTATAATTCGTAGACTTGTCTAGCTTACATAGTTTTTTAAAATCACTAAAATATTTAAAATAAAATTTTTTCATTATTATTTAATTTTTAAATTTACTGTAGTTATTAGATAATGAATAGTTATAATCAAACAATGAATTTATCTGATTGTAAAAGAAATTTTCTTTATTAATTGTTTTTTTAATAAAATTTATTACTTTTTTTGCCTTATAATCACTATCTGCCCTATAAATCTCAAAAGCGTTAATGTCTTTATCAAATCTTAGCAAATTTTCTTGAATATAAATTAAATGTCTAGCATTTAATTTTTGATTAGAATTAACGTTGGATAAATTTATTTTTTTATTCAGTAACATTTTTTTATACTCAAAAATACTTTTGGGTTTACAAATTAATTTTCGATCAATAAACATAAAAGGGTTATGTGAAATTACGATGGGCTTCAATCCATATGCCAAAGCCTCAGTCGCAATATGACCTGAAAAGGTAACTATTTTTTTACATTTTTTTAAAATTGAAATATTAGAATTGGTTTCATTATCAATTAGTATATTTTTCAATAAAAAACCCTGTTTTTTAAGATTTTTGAAAATAACTTTTAATATACTAATTTGATTTTCTCCCCATCGCTTGCTGGATGGGTGTATTCTTAAAATCCAATTTTCGTTTGATTCATTAACTATTTTAAGAGTATTAATTATCCAATCAAAATAGTCAACAAAAATTCTATTCCTATCAACAACTCTAAAAGGGGAGTCTTTAAATATATGCAAAAAAATATAATTATTAAAAACTTTCGATTTATTCTTTATATTAATTGACAATTGGGCACCTTCATAAGAAGATCTTCCATTCGCTCTTTCTCTAAAATAATCTTTTGATTTTTTTATAAAATTTTTATTTTTACATATTGTTTCAAAAAAATTTTTGTTTACAAAATTCCAATCTTTGTCATAATTTTTAAAAATTTTATAAAAACCAAAAACACCTAAAATATAAATGAAAGTTTTTTTTTCTCTTAATTTAGAAATTGTTGCTCTGTACTGATACACAGGGTGACTAAAAAAAAAATACTTTATGCTATTATTTTTTTTAATTTGCTTACCAAGCTCCACTGCTTTAAAAATTGAATATAGTATTTTTAATTTATATATTAATTTTGTTTTTAACTTATTCTCATCTAAATAAAAATTTTTTAAATCTTTATAGGAATGCAGAATTTGATTTTTCTCCCAAGAAATATCTTTTCTAAAAAAATCATTTTTATTATAAAATATCAAGAAAAAAAATAAATTTATATTTTTAAAAAGATAAAAAATAAAGTAAAAAAATTTTATAAAAAAAAAATATTTATTATTAACTACTTCAAAATTAAAATTCTTTATTTTGTATAATAAAAAAAATTTTTTAAATAATAAACAAGTTTCATAATCTTCAAAAAGTATTTTGCTACTTTTTTTTTTTAAAAAAAATTCAGAAATAAATTTTGCAAACCAAACAATTGTACTTGAATGATATCCAGAAGAAATAAAAATTAATCTATCTTTCATAACGTCTCAATTTTCCGTTTTTAATTTCATAAACTTTATCAAAATACTTAATAAGACCTAACTTGTGTGTAACTATAACTAATGCTTTATTTTTAAAATCCTTAATAAGGGAAGTAATAATTTTTTCTTCTGTAATAAAATCTAATGAGCTTGTTGGTTCATCCATAATAAATAAGTCAGGTTTTTTTAAAATTGCTCTGGCAATAGCAACTCTTTGCTTTTCTCCTCCAGAAATTTTTGAGCCGCTTTCTCCTAATAAGGTATCATGGCTTAATTTTTTATTTTTTGTAAATGAATTGATCTGTGCAACTTCTAACGCATGATCAAAAGTTGCTTTTTCATAAATTTTTGAACCAAATAAAATATTTTCTTTTATACTACCTTCCATTAAAAAAAAATTTTGATCTATGTGAGATATTTTTTTATAAAAATTTTTTTTATCCTTAAAAAAACGACTATTTAAAAAAAATTTTCCTGAGGTGGGGGGCAAAAGAAGACTTAGAATATCTAAAAAAGTCGATTTTCCAGATCCACTTTTTCCAATAATTAAAATTTTATCTTTTCTTAATATTTTAATATTAATGTCATCTAAAACATTTTTTTCATTTCTTGAATAAGAAAAACTAACATTTTTTAACTCCAACAAACAATCAGATAAATTTTTTTTAAAAATCCAATTTTTTGTTTGTTTATTCAAACTCCTATTAATGAAATTCTCGTTATAAATATTATGAAAAGAATTAATTAAAAATTTAATATTTTGAGATAAATAGTGAACTTTTGTAATACTCGGGATAAGTCTTGATGAGCATAAAAAATAAAAAGATAATATCAAAATTATATGTGATGACTCAAGATTTAACTTTCGCAAAAAATAAATCAAAATTAAAAATGCTGTAATAATAATAAATTCAAAAAATATTTTAGGTATTAAAAAAATTGTCTTGCTTTTTTTATCTATCGATACAATTGTTGTATCGAGTGCAAGATAATAATTTAAATATTGTTTTAAATTTCCATAAATTTTAATCGTTCTAAAACCTTTGAATAAATCAACCAAATTTTGATATAAAAATTTAAATTTTCTTGACCTTTCATCACCCCAAATTTTAGATTTAGACTTAGTTAAACTTGATAAAATTAAAGAAAAAATAAATAAAAAACCTATAAAAAAAACACTTTTATTAAAATCTATAAGTATTATCAAAACCAGAATTATTCCGATCAGAAAAATTTCAGCTAGGATATCATATAAAGAACCAATCAATATATTTAGTCTTTCATGTTCTGTTTTGATATTATTGATAATAGTTCCACTATTTTTATTATAAAATAATAAATAGTCGGACTTTAAATATCTCTTCAAAAGTGTTTTTGATAAATTCAGTTGGATCTTGCTTAAATAATTAAATTTATAATAATTAATAAAAATACTAGTAAGCATTTTAATAAAAATTAAAAAAAAAATAATAAAAGAGACAATAATAAATAAATCATCTAGTTCTATAGATGAAACGCTAATATATTTACTTATCTTCTCAATAAAAAGTTTTTGATCCAATAATAGTATCATTAATGGAAAAAGTGAGCCAATTGTAATTAATTCTAAAAAAATATTTATAAAATTAAAAAAACAAATAATAATAGAATTTTTTTTAAAATTTAAATCTCCAAGTTCTAATAGTTTAAAAATTTTCTTTGTTGTTTCGAAAATTTTCATACTGATTAAGATAATTATTTAAAAATTTTAAAAAATATTATTAAATTAATTTAATAATATATTTTTATTATTTGATTTACCCCAATTAGGATTAAATGAGGTATACATACAAGTTATTAAAACTCTTATGTCTTTTTGCAATTTGCTCCCCCTATGATATCCATTAGTATCAGCCATTATCATAGTATTTTTTGGACTCTCGAATGAAACTAAATTATCAGCACCAAATTTTTTAAGAACTAAATTATTATAGTGTACTTCATTGTTATTTTTAACTATATGATATGGACATTTGTGGGTACCTTTAATAAACTCAAAAGGTCCGTTTTCTTTTTTAACATCTGTTAAATAAAAAAAAGTTTTTATCAACTTTAAATCATCAGCATCTCTATGAAATAATTGCGTGGAAATAGGATCTTTATAATACTCATCATTTGGGACATCAATCCATGCAGAAATATGCTGTAAATTAGGTTCGAAACCAAAATACGACTCTACTGTTTTTAAAAAAAAAACATCATTTCCAAAATTAATAAGATCTATATTATTAAAAAGTTCAGTACAAAAAATTTTATATGTATGCTTACCTTTAGCATTATTTTTTTTTTTATTAATATAATTTTTAACTAAATTCTTATCTAGATTAGAAAAAAAAGTAGATAATTTTTTTGCACTATGATTAATTTTATCAAAATCTTTCAAAACATAAAATCCATCTTTTTTTAAAGAAGATGAGATTTTTAAAGTTTCGTCATCAAATTTTTTATTTGATTTAGGATATTGGCTGATTTTATATTGATATTTAATTTTTTTTAGAAAATTCTTAATCATACTTTAAACTTTATATTGTAATAATAAATTTATATTTTTGCAATAATATTACAAGGACTGCCATCAATTCCTTTAACAGGTAACGGAATACAAAACAATTCTTTAATTGACATATTTTCTTTGACTTTTTCTAAATTCATATCTTCAATAATTAAAATATTTTTTTTTAAAAATTCAATATGAGATTTTTTTCCTTCCATACTGTGTCTGAAACTACTTAACGATATAAAGTCGAAACCTATACACTTTAAATTAGGAAATTTTTTTTTTAAATATAATGCAACTTCACTTTTAATTCCTGGTCCATCAAAAATAAATTTATTTCTATTTTTTGTTCTTAATTTTCCATAATTTGTTTTAATTAAAATAAAATCAATATTTTTATTTTTAATTTTAATTTTTTTAAAATCATTATTATCAATCAAATATGATTTTTCTGGAATATTTATTTTAGTTAATAAAATTTTTTTAAATAAAAAAAAATTTTTTTTATAACTACTTAAATTTTTTCCATTTTTTATGAAATGAGATGGAAAATCAATATGGGTGCCTGTATGATTATGAAATTGAATTTTGCAACCAGCAGACTTTTGTTTGCTATCGCTTTTTTTAACTTCCTGTATCAAAAATATATTTCTATTACCATAGGTTGGTGTTTTTTTATTTAACTCATGGGTGAGGTTTATATACATTTTAAAATAATTCGGATAATCCTTGTCCTAAATCAATATATTCATTTAAAAATATATTCCTATTTTCGATGTTTTTTTTAATATAACTTGAATATGGAGTATAAATATAATGATCAGTTGTTTTTTTTTTATAAAAAATTTTTACATTTTTCCCAGAAATTTCCTTTAACATTAAAAACAAATCTTTAATTTTTATCGACCTATTTCCTGTAATCGTGATACATCTTTTATTATATATTTTTTTTAAAATACTAATTGAAATGTTAGAAGCATCTTCAACATGAATATATTCTCTCACTTCTTCTCCGGTACCATTAAATCTAATTTCATTTTTTTTTTTTATCGAGTTTATAAATTGAGTTATGCTATTCCAACTTTGGGCGTTTGGCCCATATAATGATCCATACTTGATAATTGTAAAATTTAATTTTTTTTTTTTTTTTATATAATCTTCTGACATTCTTTTTGATTTGCCATAATAAGATCCTTTTAAGCTATTAGAGTAAACCGTTGAAGCATAAATAAATCTCTTAGTTTTATATTTTACGCAAAGGTCAACAATTTTTTTTGTTAAAAGATAATTTACGTTAAAGGTTTGAGATTTGTTTTTGGAGGCAGCTCCTATGTCTGAAATGGCAGCTAAATGATATATTAGTTTATTACATTTAATATGCTTCTCCAATAGCTTAAAATTTAATAAATCAGACTTTATAAATTTTAAAGAATTTTTTTTTAAATAACAATCTTTTTTATCAAATATAGTAACTCTAAATTTTTTCTTAAGAAGATTTTGAACAATATTTAATCCCAAAAATCCAGAACCTCCAATTACAAGAACCGTATCAGTATTTATCTTTTTCATTCTTTAAAATATTTTTTATTGATTGTTTTTCTATTTCATTTCTTGATTCAATTGAACTTGATGCAATATGGTTTGATCCATAAAAATTAAATAATTTTAAAAGTTTTCCTTTATAGGGTTCATTATTAAAAACATCCAAGTAAGCAAAAGATTTTTTATTTTTTTTTAAAAAATTATATAAATCATTTTCATTTACAAAACCTCCTCTAGATGTATTAATAAAAATTACACTTTTTTTACATAAGCTAAAAAATTTTTTATCTGCCATATTTTTGTGAGATAAACTAAAATTTGCATTTATTGTTACTATGTCAGAAAATTTTAAAAGATTTTGTACATTATTAATCTTTTGAAATTTTTTTGTTTTTACATTGGGGTCATAATATAATATTTTGCAACCAAAAAATGATAGATAACTTGCAAGCAATCTACCTATTTTACCCATTCCAATAATTCCTATATTTTTTTTAAACAAAAGATTTGTTGGTGAAAAAAATTTATATCTAGAATTGATTTTATTTAAATTTAGTTTTTTTAATATATAAAAAATTAATCCTATTACCTGCTCAACAACTGATATGTACAAAAATTTATTTTTAGTGATAAAAAGTTTTATTTTATTTTTCTTCAAATAAACAGCATCAACATTGTCTATACCAACGCCAATTCTTGAAATTCCTATTAAATTTTTAGCATTCTTTAAAGTTATAGAATTATAATTTTCCAATCCTGCAATTATATATTCTGGATTATTTTTTTTAATTAAATTTATTAATTGCGAATCTGTTTTTATATCCTTGTTTACTTTAATGACTTTGTACTTTTTAGTTATAATTCTTTTTGCAAAAAGTAAATTGTTTATATTAAAGTTTTTGAGATTTATTAAAATTTTTTTTTTCATTTAACTTTTTTGCTATTTCATAATCATATTCATCATCGATATCTATTGCTTCAACTTTATCAACAAAAAGAATGTAGGGTTTTTTTCCAATTCTGCATTTGAGATTTTTTAATGCCTTATTTCTAATAGCATACAAACCAGTTGTTTCTTTTATAACGGGCTCGGCATCTTGTGACCTGGGTAATTTACCAGGATCATAATTCACAGGTTTGTTCTTAAACCAAAACCATGAAAATATTTTTTCTGCAGTAAATAAACTATCATACTTTTTAGTTTTCTTTAAAATTTTAATTGATCTATTTATAGTTTGATATTTCAAATTTGGTGCAGTAACGAACAACTGGAAATAAATATCAGCAAAAATTTTATTTGAATCATAAATTAATAAATCATTACCATTGGCATTATCTCTTGATAAATATTCTGGCCTGTCTATAAATTTAATTTTTTTTTTTTTACACCAATTTTTTACTTCCTTGGAATCCGAATTAACATAAATATCATCTAAATTTGATTTTTTCACTTCATTTATAAAATGTTGATAGAGTTTTTTTTTGTTAAAATTTAAAAAATTTTTATTCAATAATCTTTTGCTATTTTTTTTTATTGGAATAAATCCTATACATTTAATTTTTTTATTATACATATTTATATTTTTAATATACTATTATATAATCTACTACAATGACTGCCATCAATAATCATTTTAACATTATTGTGTTTATAATTTTTAAAAAATAATTTTTTATTTTTTAATTTATTAATATTGTCAATAAATTGAGATTTAGTTTTTACAACATTTACATATTTTTTTTTGTTTAAATATTTAAATTTCAGATCAAAATAATTTAAAGAAATTGTTTTTATTTTTAAAACAGACGTCCAATGTGAAACAGTAGAGCATGCGCTAATAAAAATATCTACTAATGCAATAATTGAAGTAATATCATCTTTAATAATAGTTAAATTATTAAATTTTTTTTTGTAAAAATTATAATTCATTGATGGATGCAAAGAGTAAACAATATTATAGTTTTTATTTAATGATTTGAGTGAATTAATTATAAATCTTATTTCATTTAATTGATCTTCTAAAGATAAAAAACCATGTTCATAATAATTTGGCAAGGAAACTAATATCAATTTTTTTTTTTCATAAAATTTATATTTATTAAAAAAAAATTTTTTAATTTTTTCTTTATGTGTTTTAATTTTATATATTTTATCTAGTAAAGGCTTACAGTTCAAAAAAAAATTGCTGCTGTTTTTTTTAAAAGTTTTTTGAATAACATTTAATTGTTCTTGACTATCTAAAAAATTATAATTCTGCTTTCCAAAGCCTATGCAATGGGGATGGCTCGAACAACAACCTAAAATAAATCTAAATAATCGAGACACGGGATTATCCAAAAAAAATTTATCTTTATTAAATTTTATTAACCAATCTGGAAAAATAAAACTAAAAAAATTTAATATAAATAAATTAGATGAAGATTTATTTTTAATTATCCAGTTCAGTCGATTTTTATAATAAAATTGCTTTCTATCAGAGTGCTGAAAAGCACCTGGAAACAGCGCTGTTTTTATTCTCTTTGTTTTACATACAAAAAACATTAATTCATAAATTTCAGTATAATCTTTATTTACAATACATAAATTAGGTTTAGTTTTGTTTAAAATTTTATACAAAAAATAGATTATTGTTATCGATTTATAAATCCCCAGTATTCCGCTTATAAAAATTTTAATAGATCCAAATCTTGAATTATAATTTTTTGTCCCACTAAAAAAATTTCTGATAGATTGTCCTTTATTTATTTTTTTTAAAAAAAATGTTTTTATTTTTAATTTGATTAATTTTTTTTTAATAGCATTGTCTAAAATTGGGCCAAAAATAAATAATAAAGAAATACTATATTTAATTTTTCTCGATTTTAAGAAAGAGCAAAAAATAATTATATTTTCAATTGTAGGCTTATCTTCTACGACAAACAAAATATTCACAGGTTTCATGAAAACTTACAAATAATTTATACAAAAAAAAATTGTATAGGATTTTTAATTATTAATTTATTCAAATATGATTATATTTTTGTATACTAGCTTTTCAATGATTTAATTAAACCTGATTGTGTTTTTATCGCATTGTTTTTTTTAAATCGTAAATTAAACTTTTTCATACTTTCATTTGATTTTTTAAAATCTAAAACTTTTTTTTTTTTAAAAAAGTCCTTTTGAATAAAAACAGAATTTTCTAAGAATAAAACTTTGTTTATTAAAAATTTTTTTTCAAGTTTAGAAAGAAATTCATTTGGAATATATTCTGCATACACAGATTTTACAAATTGACTTACATTGGCAACAATATTTTTATTTTTATTCATTTTAGCATCCCCTAAAAAACTGCGAGCAAAACTTCCATATAAATCTTCAACAATATAGACCCCCCCTTTATTTAGTCTTGGAAACATAATTTCAAAAGTTTTAACTTGATGGCTTCCAAAATGACTACCATCATCGATTATAATATCAAATCCTTTAGCTCTGTTGATTATTTTATTAAGAACTCGTCTATCAATCTGACTACCTGTATATGTTGATATCTGCCTATTATTTAAAAAACTTTTGTCGACAATATCAAGTCCAAAAACTTTTGAACCTTTGTAAAATTTGCTTAATGCCAGCAAAGATTCGCCTCCAGAATATTTAAAGTCGTGTCCCCCAATACCTATCTCGAAAATGTTTGTTGCATTACTCTTGTATAGTTGAAGAGCATTATACAGTTCTTTATGATTATTATACTTGTCTGATCCTGAAATTAAAAAAAAATTTATTAATTTTTTGTTTGGAAAAAAATTATAAATATTTAGTAAAATTTTTTTAAAAAAAAAATTTACTAAAAAAATTTTCTTTTTATATGTTTTGATAAAGAAAATTTTTAACAAATACTTTATTATAAACTTAAAAATTGTCATAAATAATTAATATTATTTTAAGTTTAAACTTTGTAATAAACTATCTAATCCCTCATCTAAACTTGTACGTGGTTTGTATTTTATAAGTTTAAAAATTTTAGAAGAGTCTCCGCACCTTTTTGGAACTTGAAATTCTTCAAATTTTTTTGGTACTTTGATTTTTTTAATTATAGAATTTGAATTAAGTTTTTTTTTAATGTTTTTTGCTAAATTTTGAATATTGTAATCTTTGCCTTTAGAAATGTTTAAAACTTCAAAACCGTTTACTTTATCGTTAACCAAATCAAAAGCTTTTATACAGTCATCGATATACGTGAAGTCCCTTGTGTCTCTTCCCGTTCCAAATACGGTGATTGGCTTATTATTTATAGCCTGATCGATAAATATAGGTATTACCATTCTTTTGTCTTGTCTTGGTCCGTAAACATTAAAAAGTCTAAGTGCAATACAATCAATTCCATGCTCTCTTTGAAAACTTTTTAAATAAAATTCTCCCATTCTCTTAGCCATGGCATAAACAGAAGCTGGTGCGATTAAAGCATTTTCTTTAACTTTATGCTTGTAGCTTAATTTACCATAAACACCGCTTGATGAGGTATATATAATTTTTTTTACTTTATTTACTTTTGCTGCCCTGCAAATATTTTTCAAGCCTTCAAACTCACATTCAACAGTTTCTAAATTTTTTTGAGCTACCACCCCCACTCCCAATATTGCTGCTAAGTGAAAAATAGTGCTGCAATTTTTAGATAGTTTTTTTACTAAATTAAAATTTCTTACATCGCCCTTAACCAATTTAATATTTTTATTTAAATTTTCAATTTTATTTCCTTGTAGAAAAGAATCTAGAACTATTACCAAGTTTTTTTTTGATAAAAATTCTACTAAGTGACTTCCAATAAAACCGGCTCCGCCCGTAACTAATATTTTATTCATATTCAATGATATATAGAATAAAAGAAAAATGACAAATTTTTTATCGAAAAAACTTTAAAAAAACATTACTATCTATTAAATACAATAAATGAAAAATTATTATAAAAGCCTTATAAATAAAATAAGAAACAAAACAATTAGCGTAGCAATAGTTGGCATAGGTTATGTTGGAATAAAACTTGCATTAGCTTTTGCCAATAATAAAATCAAAGTAAACTGTTATGATAATGATTTAGATAAAATTAGATTATTATCCAAAGGAAAATCTCCATACTCTTATATTCCAGACGAAAAAATAAAAAATATAATTAAATACTTAAATTTTGATAACGATCTAAAAAAATTAAATAAAGTTGATGCAATTATTTTCTGCTTGCCTACGCCACTTAAAAAAAATAAGCCAGATATTTCAGATCTAAAAAATGGCTGGAATCAAATTAGACCTTATTTAAATAATGGACAATTGATTGTGCTTGAGAGCACAACATACCCTGGATGCACAGAAGAAATTTTTGAAAATTACTTAAATAAAAAATTTAAAATTGATAATGATATCTTTTTATCTTATTCGCCAGAAAGAGAAAGTCCAGGTGATAAAAAATTTGATTTTCAAAATACTCCAAAAATAGTTTCGGGTATTGGTAAAAATTCCTTAAATTTGTGCAATTTACTTTACAAAATTATAGTAAAAACAACTGTTAAATCTCCCAATATAAAATTGGCTGAAATGGCAAAATTATTAGAAAACATTTATAGATCAATTAATATAGCTTTAATAAATGAATTAAGAATTGCTACATTAAATCTAAACATTGATTTGTACAAAGTCATAAAACTCGCAAGCACCAAGCCTTTTGGATTTCAGAAATTTTTTCCTGGTCCTGGTACAGGCGGTCATTGTATTCCAATTGACCCGACATATTTTTCATGGTTATCAAAAAAAAATGGTTTTGCGGTAAAATTTATAGAACTTTCAACAAAAATAAACTCATTTAGAACTAATTGGATAATCAATAAAATAGCTAAAAAAATAAATGCCACTAAATACAAAAAAGGTAAAATTATTATTTTGGGACTTTCATATAAAAAAAATATAGAAGACACCAGAGAAAGTGCTTCTGTAAAAATATTCGAAAAACTAAAAGCATTAAATTACAATGTTGATTATTGCGAACCTTTTTTGAAAAAAAAAATTTTTACGGTTAAAGATAAAAAAATTTTAATAAAATCACAAAAATACAACAGGCACTTGTTTACCAAATATAAGTTCATAATAATAGCTACAGATCATGATTTCTTCGATTATACATATATAAGAAAAACCAGAAAAATTATATTTGATTTGAGAGGTGTATATGCGAACGTATTTGATGACAACATTCAAAAACTATAATTTTTTTGTTTAATTCTAAAAAAATTTATTAATGATATATAAAAAAAAAATTTTATGTTTTGTGCCTGCAAGAAAAGAATCAACAAGATTAATAAATAAAAATCTTAAAAAAATTAAGGGTAAATCTTTAGTAGAAATTACATTACTACAGGCTATTAAATCAAAAATTTTTGAAGATATTGTTTTATCTTCTGACTCAGAAAAAATTCTTAAAATAGGGAGCAAATTAAAAATCACGTGTATCAAAAGAAGTAAAAAAAAATCGAATAGTAAAGCAACAACAGATTCTGCTTTATTGGAAACTTTATCAAAATATAATGGAGAGTACGATTATGTAGTATTGTTACAAGTAACCTCCCCTTTAAGAAAAATATCAACAATAAAATTATTTGTAAATTATTGCCTAAAAAATAAATTACAAAATTGCCTAACAGTAAATGAAATAACTGAAAATATAGCCTATCCAAATAAAAATTATTTTTTTCCTCTAAAAAAAGAAAGACAAAGGACCCAAGATAAAAAACCCTATTTGATGGAAAACGGCTTGATTTATTTCTTTTCTAAATTGCAGTTTTTGAAGCACAAAAAAATTTTTTTTAGAAAAAAATGGAATATATTTATTACAGATAAATATGAGTCTATAGATATAAATACAAAAAAAGATTATATAATTTGTAAAAAATTAGCAGAAAAAAATGAAGCCAAAATTTAGAATTCCAAATAAAGTAATAACAGAAAAAAATGAACCTTACATTATCGCTGAGGCCTGTATTAATCACGAAGGTAATGTCAAAATAGCAAAATATATGATTGATAAAGCTGTGGATGCCGGCGTATCGGCTGTTAAATTCCAATTCCACGTGTTGGAAGATGAGATGCTTAAAGAAACTCCTAAATCAAAAAATTTTAGCGATAGTCTATACGATACATTAAAAAAAACTAATTTATCTATTAAAGAACACAAATATTTAAAAAAATATTGTGAAAGAAAAGGAGTTGATTACTTGTGCACTCCATTTTCATTTAAATCAGCAGACATTTTATTCGACGACGTTAAGTTAAAAATATTTAAAATCGGTTCGGGGGAATTAACTAACCTTGCTTTACAATTACATATAGCAAAAAAGAAACTTCCAACTATCATTTCAACTGGAATGTCTACATTGAAAGAAATTGAGAAAACAATTTCAATAGTAAAAAAAATAAATAAAAATATTGCAATAACACAATGTACCTCATCCTATCCTTGCGACCCTAAAATCTCAAATATTGGTGTAATACCAAAATTTATTGAAAAATTTAAATTAGTTGTAGGTCTTTCAGACCATACTTCTAACATCTACACATCTATTGGAGCTGTGTCACTTGGTGCAAGAATAATTGAAAAACATTTCACTCTAAATAAAAAAGCAAGCGGTCCAGATCATGCATCTTCTTTAGAACCTAATGAATTAAAATCTCTTGTAAAAGGTTGTAATGAAGTTTTTATTGCTCGTGGTGACAAGAAAATCATTCACAATGAAGAAAAAGAAATAATAAACTGGGCAAGAGAGTCTGTTGTAACAATAAAAAATATTTATAAAAATGAAATTTTAACTAGAGATAATATTTCTGTCAAAAGACCAAATGCAAATAAAGACGAAATACCGGCTAAATTTTTTTTTGAAGTACTTAACAAAAAAGCACTAACTAATATTAGTTCAAATAGAAAAATTAAATGGAAAGAAATAAAATAAAAAAATTTTTATTTTTTTTTGATTCCAGGGCAACTTTTTCGTATTCCAATAACGTAATAAAAATTTTTAAGAAAAATAGATTAAATTATGAGATTTTAGTTTCCGGAAATTATCTTGAAAAAAAAATGAAAATACAAAAAAATATATTTGAAAAACATAATTTAAAAGTTACTCATAAAGTAAATTTTGAAAGCCCAACAAGCATGGTTGGTTCCTGGCCAAAATCATTTGGAAAAGCTATGATAGACTACTCTAATGCCCTATCTAAAATAAAGCCTGATTTAATAATTTTAACTGGTGATAGAATTGAAACTTTATGTTTTTGCATTACAGCGTCGTATATGAACATACCAATTGCGCATATTCAAGCAGGAGATAAGTCGGGTCATATTGATGATCTTGCAAGAGCATCAATAGCAAAATTTTCTCACTTACATTTTGCACCATCAATAGAAGCTTGCAAAAGACTTGGCTCTTGGGGAGAAGATAAAAAAAGGATATTCTTAACTGGAGCGCCACAATTAGATGACATTGAAAATCAATTAAAAAGTTCAAAAAACAATTTGGTAGATGAATTTTTAAATGATTATTTTATAGTTATTTTTCACCCTGTATTAAATGAACTTGAAGGGGTTAATCAGCAAATATCTAATTTACTAAAAGCAATTAATAAATCAAAAATAAATGTCAAATGGATCTATCCAAATAATGATATGGGATATGACAAAATTTACAAAAAAATTATAAAAAATAAAAATAAAAATATAAAAATCATTCCAAATTACGAGAGGTCAGATTTTTTAAATATTCTAAAAAACTCTAGCGGTATTATCGGCAATTCTTCTAGTGGAATAATTGAAGCCCCTTCTTTCAAAATTCCAGTAATAAATATTGGTACTAGACAAAAGGGTAGACCCCAGTCTCACAATATCGTTAATTGTAATTATAGTTATACAGAGATATTAAAAAAAATTAATTTTATTAGAAGAAATAAGAGTTTTAAAAAGTCACTAACAACAGTTAGAAACCTTTTTTTTGTAAAAAAATCTAGTGAGAAAATATTTTGGATATTAAAAAATTTAAATAAAAAAAGTGATCTTTTAAAAAAGTATTGAGAACATTTTTTAAATACTTGTCATATAAAATTATAAAATAATTTTTAATAAAAACTTTTTCAGTGCATAAATCAAGCCAATTGAGCTATTAGTAACGGTAAGCTTAACGTGTTACCACGCTTCCACACCCGTCCTATCAACGTCGTAGTCTACGACGGCTCTATAGGAAGAACTAG
>Ga0214921_10002045_pt1 | contig 33452 bp, 32 predicted proteins | sample LL1505_MetaG_FD_177992 | JGI IMG/M metagenome (GOLD analysis project Ga0214921, IMG submission 177992) | Freshwater microbial communities from Lake Lanier, Atlanta, Georgia, United States - LL-1505 | ecosystem: Environmental > Aquatic > Freshwater > Lake | place: USA: Georgia | collected... | reverse complement strand
TGGTTTAGATTGGCGGGCCATATCCAGCGGACTAGATATTTTAGAAAGCCAGCCAAGAGGTGACATTCGAGGCTTACGCCTAGTCTCAGATTATTCGATGCCCAATGTTTCCGACAAGGTAGTGCGAGTAATAAACAGTTATATCGATTACGTAAACCGCATTATATGGAAGAAATAACCGAGACTATTAAATGCGTTTGGTATTAGTAGCCGATACTTTCCCCCCAATGCGCTCATCAGCCTCCACTCAATTATGGGATCTTGCTGTTGAAATAAAGCGCTTAGGTCATGACATTTGGGTTTTAGTCCCCTCTTCTAATATTTCTCAAGCAAGTGTTCTGGAGGATATGGATGGCATCAATGTATTACGATTGAATGCTCAAAAAACAAAGGATATTGGATTTATTAAAAGGGCAGTAAATGAATTTTTATTACCTTTTTTAATGATCAAACACTTTCGATCTAGTTATGCAAAAGATTTTCAGTGGGATGGGGTAATTTGGTACTCGCCGACTATTTTCTTAGGTCCAGTTGCCTGGTATTTAAAGAAGGGGAGTGGATGTAAGACTTATTTAATTTTGCGAGATATTTTTCCTAAATGGGCTTTAGATTTAGAGCTCATCAAAAAAGGACCGGTTTATTTTCTATTGAAAATAGTAGAGATTTTTCAGTATTGGGTTGCCGATGTAATTGGAATTCAATCCAGTGCTGATATGAAACTCATGAGTAAATGGAATGAAAAAGGGAAAAGAAAGATTGAATTACTAAATAATTGGTTAGATGATCACCCTAACATTGGTTGTAGTGTATCGATTGATAAAACTTCCTTAGCTGGAAGAAAAATTCTAGTGTATGCCGGAAATATGGGTATTGCACAAGACGTAAGGAGGTTGCTTGATTTAGCATATCAATTTAAAGAAAACCTTGAGGTGGGTTTTTTATTTATAGGCAGAGGGGATCAGGTTACGGAATTGAAAGATTATGCAAGAACCCTTAACTTAAAAAACACACTTTTTTTGGACGAAATTCAACCGGAAGAAATCCCAGGCTTGTATTCTCAATGTACAGTCGGTCTAATTTCACTTGATGAGAGACATAAAAGTAGCAACATACCAGGAAAATTTATATCTTATATGCAATTTGGTCTTCCAACCATAGCGCTTGTCAATAAAAACAACGAGTTAATAGATATTATAAAAAAATATAAAGTTGGATTAGATGTAAGCAGTTTAAACTCTTTAGATAATAATTATATTTTTAAATTTTTAGATGATGTCACTTTAGATAGAGGAATTTCAGATAATTGTTTAAGGTTGTATAGAGAGCAGTTTACATGCCAGGTTGCAGTAGAAAAAATATTACTTGGATTATCGTAATTACAATCATCGTTCTAAGATAAAACTGTGGATTATAAAAAAACAATTCAGCTTGAATTATTTACTCAAATAATAAGAGTAATTTTTCTATTAATAGTAAGTTACCTGTATTTCAATCAAATAACTATATTAAATAATAAGGAAATTTTTACATTTTTTACAATATTACTAATCGTTATTAATTTTGCAGAATATATTCGATATTTATATGTTGAAAATCATAATGATTGGCGAATTTATATTTCTCCGATAATAGTATGTTCTGGTTTCGTACTAGTGTTTCAATACGGCTTAACCAATATATTATTTATTACTGATTGGTTTAATCTCGGCCCACTTGGGGTTGCAGATGGAGCTGAAATTTCTTCAAGCATGAATAAGCTAGTGCTTTTAGCAATAATTGGGAGTATTGGTTTGTGGAGTGGCTACGATTCAAAGCTCGCAAAATTTTTGATAAAAAAAGAACTAGTGGAGAAATTATGCAATTTTTTCCCAAAAACAATAAAGATAAATCACGGCTCATTATTGGTAGCGTTTTTACTATCAATTCTAGTCAGAATATTTCAAGAATCCATTGGCATTTTCGGATACTGCAGCTCATATTTAAATATCATTGAAGCAAAAAATTATACATACATTTTTTTTATCTTGGTAAATTTAGGGAAGATGGGGTTAATAATTGCAACAATTATGTGGATAAGTGGAGAAAAAAATTATAAATACTGGGTAATATTATTTTGGATTAGCGAAACTTTATTAGGTATCAGTAGTGGATTTAAAACTAGCACTATTTTACCAACTATCTACATATTTTTTTGTGGTTTGGTAATGATAAAAGATATAAAAAAATATCAATTCATAATGAATATTTCTGTATTAATAATAGTTGTAATTCTAGCATTAAATATTAATAACGTTTATAGAAAAATAGCAATAGATAAAAAAATAAATGATAATTGTTCAAGTTCAGATATAACAATAAAATCGGTAGAAGCTTTGCTAAATGAAAATTTTACTCAAGAAAGAAAAGACTGGCAACCTAAGATATACAAAGATATAAATAAATTTGAAAATGAAGACCAAATTAATACATTTGAAAATAATAATATTTCTAGAATTGGCATTATATTTGCACGTTTTAACTTTACTTATGTGGGAAGTTATGGAATACTTTTCATTGATCATAAATTAGGTGAATGGCCATCACATCTCTATAATTTAATCATCTCTCCAATATATGCATGGGTCCCAAGGATTCTTTGGTCTTCAAAGCCGTTAGGTAATACTGGTTATTTATATAACACTAAAATATTAGGATCAGATACATTTTCATCAACTGGTATGGGACCTGTTACATATCTATACATGGCAGGTGGGCTTATTCCAATATTTACAATTTTTTACATAATTGGGTTAATTCAAAAAATATTCACACAATTAATTTATAGTAAAAATCAAGTATTAGGAGCAATTTTATTTGTAACTCTTTTTTCAAATTTGACATTTATCGAGTCATCAGTCGACACATACTTTCATGATTTATTCAGACTTTTACCTATTAATATATTAATAATATATTTATTTTTTGTAAATAAAAAAAATGTATTTACAAAAACATAGTAAAGTATGGATATATTAAAAATCAACATCATTAAATTATATCTACAGAAATAGTGGAAATTTAGATGTAATTTCTTTAGTTAATCCAAGTCACAAAAAAAGATATTGGTTATGGAGTGGGAAATATTTCTAAAATAAAAAAAATCCGTATGCGGTTATTATTGGTATATCATGTAAACAGAGTAAAGCCAGGGAAGCAGAAATAGTACTAGACAAGTGTTGGGTTTTAAATATAGACAGTTATTTATTCAAAATATAATTGGAAAAAAATTACGAATGTATTATTTTTTCAAATATTTTAGATAATGAAAAAGAACCAGATTTAGTGCTTTTTAAATTTTTACAGTTACCTTCTTATAATTGGAAAACATTTATAGCAGTTACTAAAAACTTTCTTGAAGAATGAAGAATTATTTTTTGATTGGAAAATTCACTTATATACGAGCTGATGTAATAGATAAAATGCACTAAAGGATTTTACATACTCTATAGCAAATAATTATCTATTAAAATATTTTCAATATAAAAAAACCATAAATATACGACGAGAGTTTCCAACTATGTATTTTAAGAAAATATTTGATAAAATTTTTTTGACCAAGTATATAGATAAAGTTGCTTGTAAATACTTCCAAAATCCTTTTGGAAGCCAGTCCTTTTTTTATTTTAACTATAATGAATAGTATTGTAAAAATTTTAAGCCACTCAAGAGAAGATACAACAGCTAGATACTTTTTTAATGCCATTAAAAACGCTGGAATTTGTGTTCATTATTATACAAATATTAAAAATATTAAAGAATTTGGAAAAGAAGATATCTTATTTTTTATTGATCCTGTATCAGATTGGCCGATTGGTTTAGAAAAATTAAATTGTATTTCAATAGCTTATCTAATAGATGTTCATCAAGATTTAGAACTGAGAATAAATCAATCATATTTTTTTGATAAGGTATATGTAGCACAAAAGGATTATCTAATTTATTTTAATCAAAACCGTTTAAATAAAACAAAATGGCTTCCATTAGCAAGTGCACCATATCTCCTAGAGAATAATACTGATTATCTTAGATTGAAAAAAGTTTCATTTATAGGAAATTATGGACCAAAAGGTTCATTTAGAAATATTGTAATCAAAAAAATTATTAATAGATTTCCCGAAAATATTACAGATAAATATACAAAACCACAGGAAATGATGTCATTTTATCAAAATTCAAAGATTGTTTTCAACATATCAATTAATGGTGATTTAAATATGCGTTTTTTTGAAGCACTTTTAGGAGGTGCTTTATTAATAACAAATCGTATACAAAATGGATTAAGTGATTTATTTATTGAGGATGTTCACTACGTAGGATATTCCACAACAGAGGAGGCAATTAGTAAAATAGAATACTATCTTGCAAATGATAATAAAAGACAGACTATTGCAAAAAATGGTAATATTTTAGTTAAAAAAATTCATACCTATGACAAACGGTGGGACGAAATCTATGCGGATATAGGAAATATTATAAAGAGAGATTCAAAATTTAATTATTACTCAAAAAAACAATTATTAATAATATATGCAAAAATTTATTTAGCTTTACGTAAGCCATTTAGAATATTTCAAATATTTTTTTCATATGGAGTAACAGCAGCTTCAATCTTAATTTTTTTTCATGCAGTATTAAGAAAAATTAATCAATATATACCAATAACTCCAAAAGCTTTAAAATCGAAAATAGAAAGGTTTGTCTTCAAATAAGGAATAAAAATGAAAAAAATAACAATAGTTATTCCAGTATTTTGTGAAGAACAATCTTTACCTTTTTTTTGGAACAATCTTCTTAGTGTTGTAAATGATTTAATCTCTTTTGAATTTACATTTATTTTTGTAAATGATGGAAGTGAAGATTCCACGTTTGAAATTCTTCTTAATTTTTCTCGAATGGATTCTAGAGTAAAAATTATAGATTTTTCAAGAAACTTTGGTAAAGAAGTTGCACTTGTAGCCGGAGCAGTTAATGCAAAAGATTTCGATGCATTAATTACAATAGATTGTGATATGCAGCATCCACCCGTTTTAATTCTTGAAATGTTACAGAGATGGGAGTCAGGCGCTGAAATTGTAGTTGCGCTAAGAACTGAAAATCTTGGACATTCTACATTTCGTAAATATGCATCAAATAAATTTAATTTCGTAATGAATAAAATTTCACATACTGAATTTAAAAAAGGAAGTACAGATTTTAGGCTATACGATAAAAAAATAATAAATGAATTTGTCAAATTTAGAGAACGAATAAGAACTTTTAGGTCTCTAATTGATTGGATGGGGTTTACAAAAGATTACATTTATTTTTCCGCTCCAGAAAGATTATATGGAATTTCTAATTACTCAAAAATTAAATTATTAAAACTAGCTCTTGACGGTTTCACAACATTTACTCTATTGCCATTAAAAATCATTGGATTACTAGGCTTAATAATTATGAGCACAAGTTTATGCTTGCTCACATTCATGCTTTATGGCTATTTTTTCTCTGATGTTCCAATGTATACTCCGTTAGCAATTTTTGTTGTAATAAACACTTTCCTTGTTGGATTAATTCTAATTGTTCTTGGACTATTAGCTTTGTATATTGGAAATATACAAACTGAAGTTCTTGGGAGACCTCTTTATATAATACGAAAAATAATCAATGAATAGAATTTTAATCTTATTACCATTGTCATTTTTAATATTAGCATTATCAGTAACTATATATTTTGGTAATGTAGGCCCAAATGAAAGTGTTGTTACACTTTTCCAATTAGTAACAAATGATCCAATAGAATGTGATTATTTCTCGGGTACATTTTATGGTAGATTTTCACCTGCGTCATGTTACCTGTCTCAAATTTCTTACAATTTATTTAAATCAATTAGGTTTATTTTTTTTATAAATTTAGTCGAATTTATGATATTTGGCTTTTTTTTATATAAATTTTTACCAAAGATCATCTGTTTAAATTTTTATATTATATTATTTTTAATAATATTTTCCCCAGCATTTACGATAAATTTTTTTGATATCAGAACTATAGAAGACGAGTTAGTTGTCGTAATAATATTATTAATTATTTGTTGGATCAAATTTATTAGAACAGAGAAATGGTTCTATGGCATATCTTTTTTGATAACTCTAAATTTTTTTATTTATTCCAAAGAAATTGCATTTATAGCGTGCACATTTTTTTTATTAAGTTATCTATTAAACATTAAAAATAATAAGATTAAAATAATAATTTATATTGGGCTAATATCTAATTTAATTTTTATAGTTCAATATATATTCTTTGTATATGAAAAAAATACATTAATTTATGCAATTCCTCAAAGTAATAATTATGATTTACTAATAACTTATATTAAGGCATTTATAAATTATAGTCTATTTTCAGATCCGTTTATTTGGATAATGCTTGTTCCATATGGATTTTTAAGAGCATTTAATATTATTTTTAAAAATTCAAAAGTTTGTATAAGCGATCAATGTTTATTTGCAGCCTGTGCTTACAGTTTTTCTTATTTAACAATTGGTGTTTATGGACCATACTATCTTTTGCCAGCTTATATCTTTGCAATTCCAACACTATATAAGATCATTAAATTTTATTCCAATAGAAATATTATTATTATATTAACAATTATTTTTAGTTTAATTAATTCAATTCCTTATAGTTTATATTCAATTAATTATGGCTTTGTTAATAATCTAAACTTTAATAAATTAATAATTTATCTTACAAATGAACTTTCCAAAAAAGAAACAAGAACATCAATATTTATAGGAGAAGAGACTCAGAGTAGGGGCCATGGAAATTATTGGTTAATTGCTGGATTTTTATATTTTAATGGTATCGGCCCTGATAAATTTGATTTGAAAATCGGCCAAAAAATCATTAATGAGGAGGGAACACCATTATTTGCTAATAGAAAATTTAATTCTGAAATTAAATATGATAAATTTCAATCTTCAATTCATAAGTACCAATATTATCCATTTACAGTTTTTGACTACCAAGCTCAAATAGACCTTCCTCTAAAAGATGATTTAGTTATATTCGGATCTTTTTCTGGTGACTCTATGGTGTATCCAAATTGGTTTCGTATAGATGAATATGATGAATTAAAGTTTAATAATGGTTTTTATTTTTCAGATTTTTCACTAAAATCAATAGTAAAAAATAACATTAATTCATTGAATTATAATAATGTAATTATAAATAGTAAGAATATAAGGAAATTTCCGCAATATGTTATTTATGTTAAAAAATAATCACCTACGGTGCTATTTTGTCAAATAAAATTTTTATTTTAGGCGGCACTGCTGGTGAGTTAATTAAATTATATCCACTAATTATTCGATTCGAGAAAATTAGTTTAGATTGGAACTTTATATTTACAGGACAGAGCCCAGTAAATTTTATTAACCAATGGATTGAATTTAAATTACCCTTAAATAAATTAATCAAGTTAACACTAACAGATAAAGATTTAAGATCTTCATTAGATGCATTAAAATGGTTTTTAAAAGTAATACTAATAAAGAAAGTAAATTTAGTTAAATTGATTGGTAGTGTTGATAACAACTCTTTTTATATAGTTCATGGAGATACCTTATCCACATTGTCTGGAGTGTTTATTTCAAAACGTTTGAATGCAAAAAAAATCATTCATATCGAAGCTGGTTTAAGATCTCCTTTCTTATTGAAACCATTTCCAGAAGAAATTACACGAAGGTTAGTTTCCTCATTGGCAAATATTCACTTCGCACCAAATTTACAAGCTGTTCAAAACTTAATCAAAAGTTCATTTGTAAGAGGTAAAGTCATTAATACACATGGAAATACATTATTCGATGCTGTTCGAGAGATAGATGATATTGATAATGATATAAATAAAAAAATAGGTTTTGAAAAATATGTACTAGTAAATATTCATAGATTTGAAAACATAAATTCTTTTAAAAGATGGGACTTTATTATTAAATTTTTAATCAATATTTCTAAAAAGTATAAAATTCTTTTTGTATTACACCCCGTTACGGAGAAAAAATTTAATAAATTATTAATTGATAATCCATTGTTATTTAGTAATTTTGTTGTATTATCAAGACTTTCATTTAATGTATTTATTAATTTGTTAAAAAAGTCTGAATTTATTATTACAGATGGGGGGTCAAACCAGGAAGAGTGTTCTTTTATTAATAAGCCTTGTTTGATAATGAGAGATGGGAGTGAGCGTCCTGATGGATTATTAAAAAAGGTTTGCGTTATTTCAAAATTTGATCATAAAATTTGTCATGAATTTTTGCTAAATTACAAAAAATTTAGTTATTATGAAGTTAAAAGATACGATAGTCCAACTGATTTAATTTTAAAAAATTTAAATATTATTAACAAATAATAAATATGATTTTTTATATCTCAAGGGATGAATCTAAAAACTTTGGATATACAGTTGCGAGAGCAGTTATTGAATCTTTAGATAATATAAAGAAAATTGATTATTTAAGCAATGATAATAATGTAAAGTTATTAATCACAAGGGTATTATCAAAAAATAATAAAGTAATAAATAAATTAATTGCAAATAATCATTTATTTATTGAAAATATAAATTATTTTAATTTAATCTTAAATAAAAAAAAACTAGTTAAAAATGCAACTAATTTAAATGCTATAAATACCCTTAAAAAGAAAGAATTAATTTTACTCGATGAATTTCTAAAATTATCATTCTTTGGTTATAAAAGTCATTATACCTTAGATAAAAATGTAAATTTAAATATAAATTTTTATTATAAATGGGTTTTGAATGAATATTTAAATAATAAAATAAATAATCATTTTATAACATATAAGATAGAAACAAAAATAGTAGGATTTTGCTTGATTGGTATGAACAAAAATGCCTTAATTGGAAAATTATATTGTGTTCACCCTGAATATCGTGGAAAAGGCATATTTAATGATTTGTTAAATTACACTGTTTTTTTGGCTTCAAAATATAAAAAAATAGATAAAATTATATATACTACTCAGGAAAATAACAAAATTGTTACTAATATTCTAAATAAATATGGATTTAAATTAAATTATAGTCTTTCTACATTTCACAAGTGGTATATATGATTAAATTTAATAAACCTTATTTTACAGGTAATGAATTAGAAAATATAAGAAAAGCTTACGAATATGGTGTAATGTCAGGAGATGGTAAATTTACAGCTGATTGTCAGAATAATTTAAAAAATCTTACCGGCACATTCCAGGTTTTACTTACTCATTCTTGCACTGCCGCTCTTGAGATGACAGCCTTTTTGTCAAATATTAAAGAGGGGGATGAAATAATTATGCCTTCATATACATTTGTATCTACAGCAAATGCTTTTGTACTAAGAGGGGCAACGCCTGTTTTTGTTGATATTGATCCCAAAACTCAAAATATAAATCCCGAAGAAATCAAAAGAGTTATTAATAAAAAAACTAAAGCAATTGTTGTTGTTCATTATGCAGGAGTGGCTTGCGATATGGATTCAATTCTCAAGATTGCAAAAGAAAACTCATTACTCCTAATAGAAGATGCTGCTCAAGGAATTTATTCAACATATAAAAATAAGCAACTGGGTTCAATAGGTGATTTAGGTACCTATAGTTTTCATGAAACAAAAAATATTAATTGTGGAGAGGGAGGGGCTTTATTAATTAATAGTGAAAAGTTTTTGAATAGAGCATTTGTTTTATGGGAAAAGGGAACAAATAGACATAATTTTAATATTGGTAAAGTTTCGAAATATACATGGATAGATCTTGGGTCATCTTACCTTCCTGGTGAAATAACTGCAGCATTTTTATTAGCTCAACTTGAAAAAGGATACGAAGCAACTCAAAAAAGATTAAAAAGTTGGAACATTTATCATAAAGAATTTGAGTGTCTGCAGAAAACGGAAAAATTAACAATACCATACATACCAAAATATGCAGGTCATAATGGTCATATTTATTATTTAAAACTTAAGAGTGAAGATTCAAGAAATAAATTAATGGATTTACTTAAAAAGAATTCTATAATGGCTCTAACCCATTACGAACCACTACATATTTCAAAAGCAGGTATTAAATATGGAAAGTATTATTATGATTTACCGGAAACAATAAAAACTGCAACAACATTATTAAGACTTCCTCTTCACAATAATATCAAAGAAGATGATATTGGTAAAGTTATAGAAATAGTACATAAATTTTTTAAACAAAAATGAATAATGAATCAATTTCTGTGGTGATAGCAACATTTAATTCAGATAAATATCTTCAACTTGTTTTAAATTCTATTAAATTTCAAAAAAACTTACTTCATGAAGTTGAAATATTAATTATAGATGGTGGATCAAATGATTTAACATTGGATATTGCAAAAAGAAATAATTGTAAAATTTTAAAAAATTTAAATAGAGATCCTGTCAGTGCAAAATTTTTAGGATTAATAAGTGCGCAATCAAGATTTATTATTTTTTTGGATCATGATGAAGTAATTGAATCAAACTTAGCTTTTTCTAATAAATTATTACCTTTTAAACATAATAAAGAAGTTGTTGCTGCTCTTTCAACTGGTTATAAAAATCCCTTTAATAATATTGTAAGTGATTATATTAACGATTTTGGAGATCCATTTTCTTTTTTTATGTACAGATTGTCAAAAGCAAATAACAATTTCATAAAATTTATTGAACACAAATACAATATTTTATTCAATGATAGTAATTACATTATTCCAGATTTTAAAATGGGAAATGAAGTCATTGTTGAAATTCCAGCTTTAGGAAGTATGATAGATAAAGATTTCATTAAAAAAAATATACCAAATTTATTGACAGATAAAAATTTATTACCTCATGCATTTTATCTAATTATAAAAAAAAATGGAATGGTTGGAATAATGAAAAATGATTTTATTTATCATTATTCGAGTACAACATATTCAGAATATTTAAATAAGATAAGTTGGAGAATTAAAAATAATATTATAAAGTCAACTATTAGTAGTTCAGGATTTAATGGCCGAGAAAATTTAAATAAAAATTTCAGTCTTAAGAAATATTTTTTTTTAGTATATGCATTAACTTTAATATTTCCTTTTTACGATTCACTTATTCTATCCGTAAAAAGAAAAAACATTAAATACCTAATCCATTCACTTATTACAATATACACAGCAATAGAAATTTTACGAGTTTACATTTCATTTAAGTTAAAATTAAATATAACAAAAAAAAATTATGACGGATCAGAATAGTATTATTGATATTTTATCAATTGTTTCATTTCCTAATTCCGAAAGAGTTTCTTATCTTGAAAAATCTTTTGGAAGTTTTTATCAATTTAATTTAAAAAATAAATACAGACATATTGTTATTGATGGATCATTAGAAAATTTTGGACAAGAAGAAATTTATAAAAAATATTCTGTGCAATATTTTTTTATTAAAGAAACATATAGTAAAAGATTAAAAATTGGTTTATCAAAAATTAAGAATGAGTATTTCTTGTTTATGCCTGATGACTATAGATGGATAATTGAATATCCTTTTTCTCAAGCATTAGAAGAGTGTAAAATAAATAAAATTCACGAACTTAAACTTGTTTGTAGAGGAATGGATTGGTTTTCACAAAAAAACCCTACACCCTTACCTTGGCATTTAAATGGGAAAGTAATATCTGGAGAACAGTTATATAAAAAGGGTAATCTTTATATTTCAAATAGAAAAATTATTAAGAATTTTCATGAAAATTTTTCAATTGGTTGCCATATAATTAATTTAAATTATATTAATAGATTAATAAAACATTTACCGAGTTATATTAAATCTCCAAGTGAGGTAGAAAAATATTTTTATTTAATTATTTTTCTTAATAGATTGTGGTGTAGAGTTGCTTATTATAAAATGATTATTCCTGCTTTTCATTTTGCAACAATTGAAGCGGAACCATATTCTGATAAGTTTAAAGATATGCTTATAAATGAAAACACTAATATATACAATAATGCTTTTAATTTAAAATAAAATGTTGTTGGAAAAAAAAATAATATGTAGCCTTTGTTCAACTTTTATAATTGGATTTGGAAGTGTTTTAATACAGTCTATTTTAACAAATGCATCAGATTATTATACATTATATTCAATAAATACGATTTTATTAATTAATTCTGGTCTTTCATTAATCATCTCTCCATTTTCAATTATTTTTATTGATAAATATATTTTTTTTAGAGATTCTTATAATAAAAATATTTACTTTAATTTATATATTGATGCTTTTAAAAAATTATTAATAATTGCATCTATATTTATTATTAATATAATTATTTTTTATAACTTAATAGAATATATTTTTTCAATAAATAATAATGAATTTATATTTGTAAATATATTATTTGTATTTTTTTCTTTAATTTTATTGTTTAATAGGTCAATATTATTATTTCAAGATCGTTATTTTTTAACTCTTTGCATAGATTTTTTTTGTATTTTATTAAAGATTTTTATAATCTTTCTACTCATTTACAACAATAACTCAACACAATTATTAATATATGGTGTAATTTTTATTGAGTTTCTCAGTGCATTATTATTTTACCTCTGTTTAAAATTTGATTATGATCAAGTACATAAAATTTCAATTACTATTAAAGATATATTTTATAAATATATAATTATTTTATTAAAATATATAAATATTTTTTTATTAATTCAATTTGATTTAATTATCGTTAAAAAAAATTATAATGAATTTGATTTCATTAATTATTCAATAATATCTTCAGTAGGTAAGATACCAGTTTTTATTTCTATGGCAATAGCATTTGTTGCCTATCCTATTATTAGTAGAAATATTAAGCAAAATGTTTCGTCTAATAGAATTATTTTATATCTAATATTTTTAATCATGATATTAAATTTAACATTGTCCCTATTAATTTTTTACTTCTCTAAAGAATTAATTTTACTTTTATATGGAAATAAGTACCTTTATTTATTAACAACTTTTAAAATTTATTCTTTTTGTTTTATTCCTGTTTCTATTATTATTTTTTTAGAACAAGCGAAAATTACTAGTAATAGTTTTTTAATGGGCATTACTTCTCTTTCTCTAATGTTATCTCTTTATTTATTTTATAAAAATTTTACTATTAGCTACGACATGGTTCCTTATATAATATTATTTCATTCTTCTTTATCTATTGTTATAATCATTACTTACAGTTTATTTAAATTAAGAAAAATTTCATGAATGTATTAATTCCTTTAGCAGGTTTAGGCAGTCGATTCCTTCAATCTGGTAATTCAACCCCAAAGCCTCTTATTATGGTTGATAACTTATCTTTAATTGAGCACAGCATCAATAGTTTTAATATTAAGGCAAATTTTATTTTTATTACCCGTGAATATGATAATAACGATTTTAATATTAAATTATCAAATTTATTAAAAAAAATACGACCGGAATCTCAAGAGATTAGGCTTAAGTCTCTAACAACAGGGGCTAGTGAAACTGCTTTAGCAGCTAAGCATTTAATAAATAATAATATCCCTCTAGTGATTTATAACTGTGATCAAAAGTTAATATGGGATCCCTCTGATTTTCTTAATTTTGTAAAGGATGAAGACGCTGCATCTGCATTGGTTTTATTTAAAAGCTCAGATCCAAAAAATAGCTTTGCTGAAGTTGTAAATGGAAAGGTTATTCGTACCGTTGAAAAGAATCCAATTTCAAGCCATGCACTTGTTGGATTTCATTATTGGAGATCTGGTTCTTACTTTGTTAAATCAGCAGAATTGTTATTAAAAAGTTTTAGATCTGAGGGTAGGCCTGAATGTTATATCTCTGAAACTTTTAACTTTCTTCATGGATTAGACGTTCTTCCTTTTCATATTCAAAACTCCTCCTATATTCCTCTAGGTACACCAGAGGATGTTGCTAGATATTTGGGTAAAAGTAGAGAATATGTTGCAGGTAAAACAAAAACTTTGTTTATTGATCTTGATGGCACAATCCTTAAGCATGCCCATTCAATTTCTTCAGCATTAGAGTCTTCACCAATTCTTTTACCTGGAGTAAGGGAAAAATTAAATGAATGGGACAGTTCTGGATATAAAATTATCCTAGTAACGGCTCGCAAAGAGTCAACTAGACAAAAAACACAAAATCAGTTACAAGAACTAGGTGTTGCATGGGACTATTTGATTATGGGTGTTGGAACCGGTGAGAGAATTTTAATTAATGATAAATTAACTACTGACTCAAATGACCGTGCTATCTCTTTAAATGTAATTACTGATATTGGTTTTAATACCATTAGTTGGTCTGATTATGGACTCTAAATAAAATGAAAAAATATAAAATTTCTGATATGACTGGTGGGTGGTACATCGGATCATTTCACCCAAATGCTTATTTTTCAGATCAATTTGAACTAAATTATAGAATGCATAAAGCAGGTGAATTTTGGCCATCTCATTATCATAAATATACAACTGAAATTAATTTATTAATTAATGGAAAAATGAAAATACAAGGTCAACTGCTAGTTAATGGAGATATTTTTATTCTTGAACCTTTCGAAATTGCGGATCCAGTTTTTCTTGAAGATTGTTCAATTGTTTGCCTTAAAGTTCCCGGCGGTAATGATAAAGTTATTGTTGAAAATTTATGATTTTGATAGCCCATAGAGGTAATACTAAAGGACCATTATCTAATAAAGAAAATTGTATTCACTATATACAAAGCGCTTTGGATTATGGATTTGATGTAGAAGTTGATATATGGTTTATCAATAATAAATATTATTTAGGCCATGATTTTGCAGAATCTTTAATTGATATTGAGTGGTTAAGAGAGAGAGCAAGTCACTTGTGGATACACTGCAAAAATCAAAATTCTTTTTTCTCTTTAAGTGATTTAAACAATAAAACGGATAAATTTAATTTTTTTTGGCATGAAAATGATGCTTATACAATGACAAGTCTAGGTTACATCTGGACATATCCTGGCGCTATCGTAAATAATAATTCAATACTTAATATGCCAGAACTATCAAAAATAAATCTTTGTCAATTGTCTAATTACAATGCGCTTGGGGTGTGTTCGGATTATATAGACCTTGTACGATTAGAATTGGTGAAAAATAGATGAAAATAATATCTGTTATGAATGGACATAACGCAACTGTTGGTTTATTTGTAAATGGAGTGTGCCTGGGAATTCATCATGAAGAAAAATTTAATAATATTAAAAATTTTACAGGTTTTCCAGAAAATGCATTTAAATATTGCATGGCTGAAATTGATGGAAAAGTAGATAAGGTTGTTTTTTTTCAAAATAAAATGCTATCTTCACATACACAAGAAGGTATTAATGATATTGAGAATTTTTCTCAGAAAAGAAAAATTAGAAAAATTTATAATTTTTTGGAATTTCACTTAAAAATTAAATTTATATCTAGATATTTAAGAACTTTTATTATAAATAAAATAATATCACCAAAATCATGGATTATTCTTAAAAATTATTTAAAAACTACATATGGAATACCTGAGAATAAAATTGAATCTTTTGATCATCATCTTTCTCATTGCGCCACCCCTATTGCTTTTTATGGGCTAAAAAACAAAAGCGAAGAAGTTTTATTATTTAGTATGGATGGGTCTGGAGATGATTTATTCGCTAAAGTTTGTATTTATGATCCAAAGTTTAATTCATTGAAAGAAATTTCAAGCAATACTTATGACAATTCATTAGGAGTCCTTTACTATGAACTAACAAAATTTATGGGTATGAAAGGTGGTGAACACGAATATAAGGTAATGGGTTTATCTTCCTACGTTAATGAAGAGAAATTTTATAAACATATTAAAGAAAGAGTATTAAAAAACATAAGATTAGATGAAAAAAATTTAACTTTTAAATCAAATTTTACAACGACAAGCTCGGAATACTTCTTTAGAAAATATTTTGTTGGGGAAAGATTCGATAATTTAGCTGCTGGATTTCAGTCTGCATTAGAGGAATTGGTTATTAGATGGATTGAAGCTTGGATAAAAAAAACTGGTATAGGTGTCATTGGATTAAGCGGTGGTGTCTTTATGAATGTCAAGCTAAATAAGAAAATTAGTGAGATCTCCGAAGTACAAAAGGCATATTTTCAGCCGGCTTGCGGTGATGAATCACATGCTATCGGAGCTGCATGGTTAATTTCAAACAAGTACAATGAGGTAATCAAGCCCGTTAAAAGCATGTATCTCGGTCAAATATTTTCAGATGATGATGTAATTGGTTTTATAAATGGTAATAATTTAACCGAAAAATATAATATAACTAAATATACAGATATAAATAATCGAATTGCTGAATTATTAAGTCAATTTAACATTGTTGCTAGGTTCTCTGGTCGTGGTGAATGGGGGGCAAGGAGTCTCGGAAATAGAGCAATTTTAGCGAACCCTTCGAACCTTAAGTCTTTTTATGAAGTAAATGATACTATCAAGATGCGTGATTTTTGGATGCCGTTTGCACCATCTATTTTAGATATTTGTGCAGATCAGTATATTAAAAATTGGGATTTAGTTAAAAATAAAGTTCATGAATCACTCAAGTACATGATAGTTACAGTAGACGCAACTGAATTGGGGAAAAAACATTTGATAGGAGCGCTCCATCCTAAGGATCATACATTTAGACCACAAATATGTAATAAACTTGACAATAATGATTACTATGACCTTTTAAATAGATTTTATGAAATTACAGGTATTGGAGGAGTATTGAATACTTCATTAAATTTACATGGATATCCATTGGTCGGAAATTTAAATCAGACATTACTTACATTTGAAAATTCAAACTTAAAATTTTTAGCAATAGAAAATTATTTAATATCAAAGAGATAAAATAAAAATAAATTTATTTTGTGTATATGTAAAATAAAAAACTTTTTAATATATAAATGAAAGCTAACATAGCCGTATGTCTTTTATCATATAATCATCAAAAAACATTACCTAATGTTATAGATTCAATATTAAACCAAAATAGTTGTGAATTTAAATTTTTTATTAGTGACGATTGTTCTACAGATAATACCTGGAAAATTTTAGAGAAATATCAATCAAATAACAAAAATATAACTCTATTAAAAACTCCTAAAAATATTGGAATGGCTGGCAATGTAATTCATGCATTTCAATTTATAAATGCAAAATATATTGCACTTTTGCACCATGATGATATATGTGATCCAAATCTTTTATCCGAATGGTCAAGAGTTTTAGACAATCACCCAGATATTGGATTTGTTTTTAATCAATATGGAGTATATAAAAGTAAATTTATATTTAAAGAAAAATTTAATTCAGAATACATAAAAGGAAATTATTTTCTTGAAAATAATTTACTAAAGAAATGGAGTTGCAGTGTTCGTGGTACCGCAATGATTAGAAAATCAAGTTATGAAATGGTCGGTGGAATTAGAAGTAGGTTCGGGCTTCTTGCGGATATTGATTTGTGGATGAGGTTATCCATGATTTCTAATGTTGGATATGTAACAAAACCACTAATTTATGTTCACCATGATCGACCTGATGATTACCCGGCAGAGTATCTTTCCGAGGAGTGGTCTTGGAAGCGCTTGAAATTATTATATGATATTCATGCAGAAAATCATTGCAATTATTGGGATAAACAAACTTTTAGAAATAAAATAAGATGGATTTTATTTCGTATAAGATTAAATTATGAGACTATGAAATGGATTATCTATGCTGTAGTGCGTAACAGAAAAGATATGCTTACCTCTTGCCATGAATCTGAAACGCCTTATGATTTATTTCCACTTAAAATTTTAAGATTATGTGTAAAAAATAGTTTTATAAAAGGTTAATGGTTGATAAAAAATGGAATTGAACTTTACTTGTCCGGTAGATGGCAATCAACTTAGTATTAATAATAGATCATACAAATGTTTAAAGTGCAATTTAGATTTTCCAATTGTAGATGGTATTTTATGTATGTTTGAGGACAGTGATCAATTCTACGAAGGTGCGTACAAGAACCGAACATTCTATAAACCTAAATACGATAATCTATTTTACAATTGGCCGTTATGGGTTATAAATAGTGGATGGCTTTGGTCAATAAAAAAATTACTGCCTAGGAATAGCGTAATTTTAGAACTGGGATGCGCTGGCGGCTCTGATTTTCTTGGGGAGTATTACAATATGATTGGTTGCGACCTTTCATTTTCATCTCTAAAAAATATTTCAAATTATAAATATAAAGTAAAGATGGATGTAACTAAATTTATAAATATTAAATCAGAAACTGTTGATGCAGTAATTAGTTCATATTTTTGGGAACACATTCCACCTAATATTAAACCTAAAATTTTAGAAGAATGTTATAGAGTATTAAAACCGAATGGAAAGATTATTTTTTTATATGATGTTGTCACAAATAACCCATTAATTAGTAAATTTAAGTTAAGAAATCCAAATATGTATTTAAAAGAATTTATAGATTCTGATAGTCATTTTGGCTATGAAACAATACAAAATAATCTAGCTTTATTCGAAAGTTATGGATTCAATTTAATTACTAGTATGGGATTAGAAAAAACCTTTTTTCAATCTTCATCAACTTATATTAAGCTGGCGAAATTTTTTCCTGGTACCTATTGGAGTGTTATTTTTAATATACTTTCAAAACTTGGTAAGGCGCCCCTTTTTTATCCATATTGTTTATTTTTAAGAGTAATAGATACTTTATTAGGGCCATTTTTACCATTGAATTGGGCCCGCATACATTTAGTTGCACTAAAAAAAAGCAAACAAATACACAAATAAAAATTCATTTTCGATAAGAATGATTAATAAACACCAAAAGATAAGTATAAAAATACAACTATAAAGAAAATTCATAAATGAAAATTACAGTAGTTGGTAAATTTTATGTAGAAGGATTTGCGCTTCATATTGCTGAGACATTAAAGGACCTCTTTCATACAGTTTTCATGATAGACCCGGGTTTAAAGAACTTAAATATTAAAGGTAAATTTGGTCATAGGATTAATCAGGCAGCAGAGCTTTTTTACACAACCTCTGCAGGCATCCCTTTTTTAAGATCTATTCGCAGTAATAATTTAATAGAGGAAATTACTGAAACATGTCCAGACTTAATAATTGTATGCCATGACTTTTTGAGTCCTAAGGAGGTATCATTAATCAAGAAAAAAACAGGAGCCCCTATAGTAATGTGGTTTCCAGACTCTATGGCTAATTTTGGTAGGGCATATTTTATGAATGCCAGTTATGATGGCTTATTTTTTAAAGATCCTTATCTTGTAAGAGTTTTGGGAAGAGTACTGCACACCCCCACTTTTTATCTACCAGAGTGTTGTAATCCTATTCGCCATACTTTAGATCCAATTAGTCAATTGAAGTATGAAAAAAAATTTCCATTTGATATAGAGATAGCGATTGCAGGTAATCAGCATTCTTGGAGAGTGGCTTTTTATAGTCAGTTAACAGAGTTCAATACAAAAGTATGGGGAAATCCTCCGCCATTATGGATGCCAAAAAGTTCTTTAAATAATATGTACCAAGGTTATGGAATTTATAATAAAGAAAAAGCATTTATTTTCAATAAATCAAAAATTATTGTTAATAATCTTTTGTACAGCGAAGTAGAGGGCGTAAATGCTAGATGCTTCGAAGTTGCTGCGGCAAAAGGTTTCCAGTTAATTGACTTTAAACCCTCATTAGAAGAACTGTTTTCTATAGATAAAGAGATAGTAACTTTCTCAGGAATGAAAGATCTTAAGGAAAAAATAAAATACTGGCTCCCTCGCGATGAGGAAAGGTTAAATATAGCAGAGGCGGCTTTTAAAAAAGTTATATCTAATCATACCTATAAACATAGATTAGAAGAAATAATTGATAAAATTAATTTAACCTAATGGTATTTATGAAAAAAATAGTATTAATTTTTAGAAAAAAAAACAAACATGGATTTAGTATAGAAGAATTATTCCACTCTATTTATATTGAGTTAAATAAAAATTACGCAGTGTATAAATATGAAATGAGAAGTTTTAAATATTTTTTTTTGGATGTTATAAATCTGTGGAGGTTAAAAGCTGATATATATCATGTTACTGGAGATGTGCATTACGTTGCAAGCGTATTGCCCCTAGGTAAAGTAGTATTAACAGTCTTAGATGTAGGCCATTTAAAAAATGATTTAAAGGGTTTAAAAAAATTAATATTTAAAATATTTTGGTACACATTACCATTAATGCTATCAAAGCAAATCACTGTTATTTCAAAAAAGACTTATATCGATTTATTAGAATTATTTAATGTAAATAAAAATAAGTTATCTATAGTAGATTGCTGCTATGGAAGCGATATAAATATATCGCTAAGAAAATTTAATAAAAATTGCCCAAACTTACTTCAGATTGGGACACATAGACTTAAAAATATATATAGGGTAGTAGAAGCTTTGGAAGGATTAAATTGTGTATTAACAATAATTGGAAAATTAGATCATGAACTTAAGGAATATTTGATTCAAAAAAAAATTAATTATAAAAATTACTTTAGCATTTCTAGACAGGAAATCTTAAATCAATTTAGTAATGCGGATATTGTAATATTTATTTCATTAGAAGAAGGTTTTGGAATACCTGTTTTAGAGGCGCAGGCTGCCGGTAAGCCATTAATAACAAGTAACATAGCACCAATGTCCGATAATGCTGGATTGGGCGCTTGTCTAGTTGATCCAAGGAATATTGAAGAAATTAGAAATGCAATAGTAAAGATAACAAATGATGAAAATTTTAGAAAAAAAATAGTTTTAGATGGATTGCAAAATGTAAAAAGATTTTCTGTTGAAAATATTACAAAAATTTATTCAAATATATATGAGAAAAAAATATGCAATTTATAAAATTTAAAAAAAATCAAAAATATATAACAAAGACTTCGACTGGAATAATAAATGGTTATTTATTACCTATTTACAATATAAATGATAATTTTTATCCAGTCGGTTTTGAGCCAAAACAAGTATATTTAACTTCAATTTTGCCTAATTCAATTAAAGGGCCACATCTCCATCACATAAGAACTGGTTGTTTTACATGCATTAAGGGTAATATTCGGATAATTATGAAGATAAATACTGTTTATGAAACATATAAAAGTGGAGAAGAATATGATTATCTTAGTGTTATTGTGCCAACAGGTGTACCGGCGGCCTTACAAAATATAGGGCAAACTGAAGCCTTAGTATTAAATATGCCATACCCTGCTTGGACTCAAGATATGAATGATGAGCATACTGCTGACTTTTCTAATTTTAACTTTAATGATTTTAGTTAAATCAGAGATTGGTAAAAGTATCAAACACCCTTTATTAATGTATTTTTTTAATTTATATTATTCAATTTAATTTTTATAAAAATTTAACCGTAAATCTAAGGTGATAGTTTATTCAAAAGACTTAAAGAAAATTTAAAAAATACTATAATGTCAAAAACTACAATAAGATTAATTAAAGAAAGTGATTTATCAAATTTAATGAGGTGGAAAAATAATTTTAAAAATAGATTTTTTTATCAAAAAGAAATAACAGAGCCTGAGCAACAAATATGGTACCTAAAGTACTTAGATAACGATAAAAATTTTATGTTTATTGTAGAGGTTGACAGCAATATTAAGGGCATTGGGTGCATGGGAATAAGGCTTATTAACAATTATTGGGATATATATAATGTCATACTTGGTGATAATTTATATTCAAAAAAAGGACATATGAGTAAAGCACTAAAACAGATGATTAGTTTTGCAAACTCATTTAATTCATTACCTATTAAACTTGATGTTCTGGAAGATAACCCTGCGGTAAAATGGTATCTATCAAATGATTTTGTAATAATCGAAAAAAAATTCAATTACTATAGTATGCAATATTTAAATTAATAACTCTAAGAAATTAAGGATATTTATGATTTCTGTATTTGGCTCATTGGTTGGAGATGATGAAATTGAAAATGTTGTAAAAGTAATGCAAAGTCAATGGATGGGTTTTGGTAAAAATGTAGATATTTTTGAGGAAGCCTACAAAAAAAAATTTAATCTCCAAAATTTTGCAATGGTAGATAGTGGTTCTAATGCATTATTTATGGCAATTAAATTACTTAATTTACCACCTAATTCCGAAGTAATTGTTCCAAGTTTTACATGGGTTTCATGTGCGCAGGCTGTTTTATTATGCGGATTAACCCCAGTATTTTGTGATGTAAATTTAAGAACTATGAATATAGATAAAAAAAGTATTGAGGATAAAATAACTAACAGAACAGCGGCAATAATGGTTGTTCATTATGCAGGGTTACCAGTTGAAATGGATGAAATTTTAAATTTTGGTTATCCCGTTGTTGAAGATTCAGCCCATGCCGTATGTAGTACGTATAAAGGAATTCCCTGTGGAGCTATTGGAGATGTTGGTATATACAGCTTTGATGCTGTAAAAAATTTAACAGTTGGTGAGGGCGGCGGCCTTACAACTAAGGTTAAAAATGGAATTGAACGAGCAAAAATTATGCGTTATTGTGGTATTGGTAAATCTGGATTTGATGCGGCGATGACTCATAAAGATATAAAGAATAGATGGTGGGAATATCAAATATCGGAACCATTCATTAAGATGCTTCCAACAAATATTGCAGCTGCAATAGGAATTGCCCAACTGAATAAAATTGAACAACTACAAGAACGCCGTAAACAAATTTGGGATATTTATCAGGATGAATTTTCTAATATAAATAGTCTTATAAAACCCATAGATGCACCATCACATACGCGGCATTCATACTTTACATATTGCATTAGAGCAAAAAATAGAGATGATCTCGCAAATCATTTATTAGAAAATGGCATTTACACAACGTTAAGGTATCATCCCTTACATCTAAATAAAATTTACAATCAGGAAAATATAGAATTAAAAAATTCGGAAATATTGAACAAAGATGCCCTTAGCTTGCCTTTGCATCCACGTTTAACAGACATGGATGTTGAAAAAATTATAACGGAAGTTAAGCGGTTTTATGCTAAAAAATCCCTATGTTAAAACTTGTATTTATAAGTGATATTGCAACTCCTCAGCAAATAAAATTTTGTAAAAGTCTTCAAGAATATTTTAACTCTTACTTTTTTTTTTATGAATCACCAAATAGAACAAGAGGGGATTGGTGGTCAATAGAGTTAGGGGAAAAATGTGCGGTACTTACAGATACATGGTTTGCTAAGCCGGGACTATTTGAATATAGATATTATTCACCATCCTTAATTAAAAGATTAGAAAATATAAATCCTGATATTGTGATGATTGGAGGGTTCTCAAGACCTAGTAACTATTTATGTTATCGATGGGCAAAAATGAATGGAAAAAAAACAATCGTTATTACTGAAAGATCAAGAAAAGTCAACGGTACAATAAGAAAATCCGGTTTCTTTTGGTTGATACAAAAATATATTTACCGAAATATTGATCATATAATGGTGACAGCAGATGATATTAAAGATCAGTTTAGTAAGGAATTTGGTTTTGGTAATAAAAAAGTCTCAGTTTGTCCCTACGCTGCTGATTTAGAAGCTTATTTTACGCACGCAACACGCATAAAAAAAATAGATAATTCCTACACATATTTATTTGCAAACAGATTAACCAACATTTACAACCCAATTCTAGCAATAAATATTTTTCATTTAATTAGACTAAGATATCCAAAATCAAGCCTTTTAATGAATGGAGCAGGAGAGTTAAGAAAAGAATGTGAAAAGTTGATTAGGAAATTACATTTAGAAAAAGAGATTATTTTGCTAGATAATATTTCAAAATGGGATGAGCTACATCAAGTCTACAAAAAATCTGACATTCTTTTATTTCCTGCAAATTTCAGTAATGGAAATTTTACAATTCTTGAAGCTATGGCCTCTGGTATGGGGATTGTTATTAGTAATAAAATTTTAGGAATTGGTAAATTGATACAAGATAATAAAAATGGTTATGTATGTTTTAATGATGATATAAATTCGTATTTAGAAGCAGTTAATAACTATATATTAAATCCAGAAAATTTTTTGAAACATAAAAATATAAACAGATTAATTGCAAATAAGTTCACACCGAATGAGGTTGCAAAGACCTTTAATGAAAATATAATTCGATTGCAATTTTAAATATTTAATCACCTCAAGCAAAAACATGGATAATAAAATAAATAATTTAACTAAAAATAATTCTTTGCCATATTTTTTATTAAATAAATCTATAGGTTTCTTGTTTAATGTTTATTTATCGATTATAAAAATAATTATAATATCGTTATTAATTTCATTGTCTTTATATTTTTTTTATAATTTAATTAAGAAAGATCTGTCAGTTACAAGAACAGACGAAGCTAAGATATTTCTTTTAAGTTTTGTACAGAATCCAGAGGGATTAAAAAAAATATCAGAATACTACGAAAAAAAAGGAGATTTCAAGAAAGCTATTATTAGTATGGAATTGGCAATAGGCTTAATGGAGTTACATAATGCTAATTTTACATACCTTTCTTCTTATAAAAAGCGATTAAATAATCTGCAAGAGTTAATGGTTGAAAATCAAATTAAAAAATGATGAAATTATCCGTAATTATTCCTTGCTTTAACGAAGAAAATACAATTTCTATTTTGATAGAAAAAGTTAGTAAATGCTCAATTGAAAGTATTGAAATTATTGTCGTTAATGATTGTTCAACAGATCTAACAGAATCTGTTCTAAATAGAATACAGAATCAATATTCCAATTTAAAAATTTATAATCATAAAAAAAATCAGGGAAAGGGAGCGGCTATCAGAACAGGTATAGCGAAATCTACAGGAGATATTATATTAATTCAAGACGCAGATCTTGAATATGATCCTTCAGAATACCCAAAGTTAATTTTACCTATATTACAAGATAAAGCGGATGTGGTTTATGGCTCAAGGTTTATTGGGGGAGATTCACATAGAATCTTATATTTTTGGCATAGAGTTGGAAATGCTTTCCTAACAGTACTCTCAAATATTTTTACTAATCTAAATCTTAGTGATATGGAGACTTGCTACAAAGTATTTAGATGTGAAATAATCAAAAAAATTTCAATAAAAGAAAATCGATTTGGATTTGAGCCAGAAATTACTGCAAAAATTGCGAGATTGAATTGCAGAATATATGAGGTCGGAATTTCCTATTATGGAAGAACATATGCGGAAGGTAAAAAAATTGGCTGGAAGGATGGCTTTCGTGCTATATATTGCATAATTAGGTACAATTTTTTTAAATGAAACTTTTCATGAATTTATTTATAAAATTTAATAATATTTTTCTATATGTTTCATTCGCATGTTTATTTTTTTTGATACTCTTTAAATCAATATACACTCCAATTGGCTATGATGAAGCATATACTTATTTAAATTATATTAAAACGAATAAAATTTTTTCAACTGGGGTTGCAAATAATCACTTTTTAGCTACTTTATTTTCTTATCTATTTTCTCTAATTAGCAATCAATTATTATCACTAAGGTTGCCAAACATTTTTTTTGCTGGTGGTTATTTTTTTATTGCATCATGTATTGCCTACAAATCAAAATTCCCCTTACTAATTTTTTCTATATTAGTAGCATCACCTTATATGCTTGAATTTTTTTCTCTTTTTAGAGGATATGGATTAGCTTGCTTTTTTATAATTGTCTCAATGTATATTTTTTATTTTAGGGAAAAGAACAATTTTACATTTTTAAAAACAATTATTCTGTTATCGTTTGCAACATACGCCTTTTATCCAATAATAATTATTTTATTTACTTTTATTTTATTGCACTCAATTAATGAGTATAAAAATAATGAGGACAATATATTATTTGCTCTTAAGTTTTGTTCATTATTGGTTGTATATCCAGTCTACGCACTTTATTCGGCTACATTACCTGGTAGTCCATTAACTGGTTATGAAGGTGAATTACTCGCATTTATTAAAGGATATTTGGGTTTCCTTTTTTTGTTAGGACCATACGATACTTCATTCAGTAGATATCTCTATTTATTATTACTTATTCCATTATTTTTCCCTATATATTTATCTAAAAGATCAAAAAAAATTATATTATTATTTTCAATTTCATTATTAATTTACTTTCTAGTTACATATCTAGCAAAAAAACCAATGCCTTATGGCAGGATAATGGTGCCTTTTCTTTGCTTATTTTTAATTGCAATTTGTTCGATTTGGATTGACATATTAAATTCTAAAATAAGTAACTATTTTATACCAATAGGGTGTATACTTTCAATATTAATAATTGTTAATATTTTTATTAATTATAAATTTAATATTGCATATGACTATTTCAGCACATGGCAAACAGAAAACGATGTAATTAGTATGTATAAAAAAAATGATTGCTTGAATAAAAATGAAATTAATCCAATACGTATTTTTTATCTTGAATCAAACTTGATAAATATTAAATATTGTTCAAAGTAATGCTATGTTTAAAGATTGTTTTTATTTATGAAATTTTTTTTTGTAAATTTAATCTTTAAATTACCATATGGATATTATTTTTTAATTAAAAAAATATCATTTATTTTCAGAACTTTTCGTGATTATCCATTTAGTCTTAAATCGTTTACATATTTTACAGTTCGCGCAGATTTAAGTAATAGTGCATTTGCTCCATTGTTAAAATTTAATTGCTATACGCACCAATTATCAGAAGATTTAATTGCAATTTCTTTTCTAAAGAAAGGAGATCAGGTTATTGATATAGGAGCAAATATAGGATTTAATTCTGCAATCTATTCTGATCTTGTTGGCGAAACAGGAAAAGTTTTCTCATTCGAGCCTAGTGTAATTAATTTTAAATTTATACATGAACTTTCAATAAAATATAAACAAATAATTCCATTACAACTTGCAGCAGGTGATATCAATGCTATGCTTAATTTTAGTGATGAGCATTATTCGGATCGATCACACATAAATGAAAATAAAATTAGTAAAAGAAATTACTTAGTTAAATGTGTGCGTTTAGACGATTGGCAACATACTATTAAAAACTTTCACCCTAAATTTCTTAAAATAGATACAGAGGGATATGATTTAAAAGTTCTTACAGGGTCATCAAACGTTATAAAAACTTTTCAACCCATAATTTGTTTCGAATGCTTTGATCAAAAAAATTTAAATTTAATTAAAAATTTTATAAATGAAAAATCTCTTTATTCATTTTTCAGAATACGTTCGCAATATCCTACATCTGTATTCAATAAAGAGGATTGGACTAATAATTATTATGCAATACCTCTAAATAATATTAAATTAATTCCATCTTTTATATTTGAAAGAAATTTCTTAACTAAAATAGAATAAACATGTAAAAAAATAATATTTTTGTATTTTGGATGTTTATTATTAACAATTTAAAAAAATCATTATTTTAAAAATTATATGTCTAAATTAAATTATTGTTTATTTTGTAATAAAGAAAATATACGTTTTTGGTTTACAAAAAGATCAAATATAGATTCTTTGAAATATAATATTTATAAATGTATTGATTGTAAAGGTTCTTTTGTATGGCCAACACCTAGGGATGATTACCTTAATGGTTTTTATAATAGTAAAAAAAATTCTCATGGAGGTGACGTTACTAAACAGGATTTAAAAAATTACTTTAATAATATTTTAATATGCGAGGACTCATACCCCAACTCAAGCATTGATGCTGAGCGGATTATTAAAAATTGTAAAAAATTTTCATTAGGCAAAGAGTTCTTAGATATTGGTGCTGGGTACGGTTTTTTTACAAAAGTTGCTAAAAATAATGGATTTAATTGCACAGCAATTGAGCTGAGTTTAGTTAATTGCGATATTTTTAAATTAATGAATGGTTTTGAACCATTAAATATTAGTTTTGATGAAAATTTTGCTAATATGAATTTTAATAAGTTTGATATTGTTCTACTTTCTCAAGTTCTTGAACATATTCCAGATCCTCATCTAGTAATTCAGAGAATTTATACTGTTCTTAAACCGGGCGGTATTTGCGTTATTGCAGTTCCACACTTTGGCTCATTTATCTCGATTTTTCAAGGTAAAAATGATATGTTTATAACCCCACCAGAACATTTAAATTTTTTCTCTTTTAATGGCCTACAACAAGCATTTAAAATAAATAGTTTTACTTTATTAATTGCACATACTATTAGTAGATATGATAAAAATAAATTAAAAAAATATTTTAAGAATAAATTTTTATTAAAATTTTTCTATTTATTTATATTAATTATTCTAAAAATTTCTGATATTTTTAAAAAAGGAATGTTTATTAATGCTTATTTTATAAAAAAATAAAACTTATTATTAATATTTTTATTTAATTTATTTTATAATCTAATTATTTAAATATTTATAAAATTATAACCAGAATAAATTTCAATTATGAATAACACAAATATTTTTTTTCTTTTATATAAGTTGTGGATTCAAATTAGTAACAAGAGGAAGAAACAATTTATTGCACTTGTTATTCTTATGATATTTACTTCTTTCGCGGAGCTAATAACAGTCGGTTCTATTTTTCCATTTCTTGCTGCGTTAATGAGCCCAGATAAAATCTTCTATCATCCGGATTTCCAGTGGATTGTTAAATTATTTGGCATTAAAAGTATAGATCACATACTTCTTCCGTTAACAATATTCTTTATTGTGTGCGTGATTTTAGCTTCATTTTTGCGGTTGATTCAACTTAAATATAGCTTATTATTTTCATTTAATACAGGAGCTGAAATTGGTTTGAATATATATAGAAAAGTACTCAATCAACCATATAAAATCCATTTATCAAGAAATTCTAGCGAAGTTATCGACGGTATAACTACTAAAACTACTGCAATCACTGATGGAATTATTATGTCGTCTCTTTATATAATAAGTTCATTTTTAATGTTAATTATTTTTCTTTTTGCATTATCTTTTATAGCACCCCTTGAGACTTTAATTGCATTTTTATTTTTCGGTAGTTTTTATTCTGTTGTAGTTTTTATAACTAAAAAGCACCAACTTTCTAATAGTTTTAAGATTTCTAGAGAATCTGTCAAAGTAATTAAATCTCTTCAAGAGGGACTTGGTGGTATAAGGGATGTACTATTAGATGGTTCACAAAACATATATTGTGAGGCATATCACAAATCTAACTCAATTCTTAGGAGGGCTTACGCCGTCAGTTCATTTATATCGGCTAGCCCTCGCTTTATAGTTGAGGCTATTGGAATAGTAATAATTGCTTTTGTAGCATTTTATTTTTCACAGTCTGACACTGGAATTTCAAGTGCAATACCTACTATTGGTGCGATAGTGCTTGCAACACAAAGATTACTTCCAATTATGCAATTAAGTTATGGCGGCCTCGCTAACTTAAAACGAAATGAATACACGCTTTTTGATACTTTGGAACTACTTAAGGCGGAGCAATCAGTAATTACTGACAAAAATGCAATACACTATATTAATTTTTGTAATAGTATTTCATTAAGGAATATTTCATTTAAATATTCTGATAATTCCGAAGTTATAATTAAAAAAGTTAATTTAGAAATTCCTAAAGGCTCAAGGATTGGAATAACTGGCGAATCAGGCTCTGGAAAATCAACTCTACTTGATATAATCATGGGACTTTTAGAGCCGTCATCTGGAGCGATTTTCGTTGATGATAAACCTCTTAATAATCAAAATATTAAGGCGTGGCAAAAAAAAATTGCTCATGTACCCCAACATATTTTCTTAATAGATTCGTCCATTGAAGAAAATATTGCGCTCGGTGTTTCAAAAGAATTTATTGACAATGATCGTCTTACAAAATCAGCCTCACAAGCTCAATTGATTGAAACTATACACAATTTACCTCTCGGTATGGCTACAATGGTTGGTGAGAGAGGCGCCAACCTATCTGGCGGACAAATACAACGAATTGGAATTGCTAGAGCTCTATATAAAAATGCTGACTTATTGATCTTAGACGAATCTACTGGAGCTTTAGATCTTCAAACAGAGAAAAAAATTATGGATTCGATTCACAAATTAAATCCTAATATTACAATTTTAATTATTGCACATAGACTTTCTGCCCTTGATAAATGTACGCATATTATTCAGGTTAAAAATGAATCTATTGGCTATATTTAATTTATCTTTTAATCCTAATAATTTTAAAAAAAATGTATTTTTAAACTAGCATTTAAAATACATCTTATAAAATTACAAATAATCTTGGATCTTTTGATTGAAAAAGCAAGTTTCTTTTAGGTTTGATATTGATACCCATAAATGTATAAACGAGGGGGTTGCTCCTCTGCTCGAATTAGCTAATAAGACTAATTCTAAATTTACCCTTTATAAACATGGGCAAAGCAATTTCTCAGTTCGATTCATTTTTTTCAGTGTTAAAAAAAGGAGTAGGCTTTTTAAACCAATCTAAAATGGATGCTTACAGCCTGTCTGCATTCCATAAATTAGGTTTGAAAGACTATATTTATGCAGCGATCGTTAACCCCCCCCTTAGAAAATATCAGATTAAAATTAGAGAAATTATTTCCTCTGGTAATGAATTGGGCTTACATGGAGGCTTTAATCACGAAAAATGGCATCGCCATGCTTCAGGCTGGAATAAATTTAAAATTAGTCAAGAAATTGAATATGGTTTAAATAGCATTAGTTTAATTGATCCCAACTATATTCCGATAGGATTTGCTTCCCCTGGATGGGCTAGTAGTCAATTAATCTGTGATGTAGTTAGTGAGGGAGGTGTGTTTAAGTACTTATCAGACATAAATACAACTAATCCTTATCAGGAAGTTCAAATCATAAACGGGCTTCGTCATATTCCAACTAATATCCTGGGGGATCATGGGGTTGCATTTTTTGAATTTTGCACGGCAAAACGCTTATCAGAATCTGAAAAAATTGATCATTTTTTTAAAAAAATAAAAGAAAGGCAAGATCTAGCCGTTGTTTATGACCACCCATATTGGGCTGGGATTAATGAGATTAAAACTCTTGAGCATATAATCAAAAGACTTCAAGATGAGCAATACAACATTAAAGAGATGCGTTATTTGTGAAAAAAATTATTCTAATATTTAGAGATAGTTATGATGCAAGATATCTTATCTCCAATTATATTAAAAATAATAGTAACCATAAATTCCGGGTAGTTTTAGAGTCAGGTTATAGCGCCCGCCAAAAGAAGCTTAAAAATTTTTTTTTAAGAAAGAGTTTGGCAAAGAAATTTTTAGCCTGCTTAGATATTGTTTGTCTCTTATTTTTTAATTATTTCATGATGAGAAAAATAATTTCAAGACTGGGGGATCAGGAGTATCCAGAGAATATACCATTCGAAAAAATCGATGATGTAAATAATTTAGACTTCCTAAAGTTATTCAAACAATTTTCCCCTGATTTGATATTTAATTATGGTACAAGTATTTATAGCGTTTCAACTCTTAAAAAATAAAATTTCCATTACTTAATATCCACTCCGGAATTCTCCCATTTTATAGAAATGTGCATTCTGATTTTTGGGCTTACATGAATGATGACTTAGGTGGTATAGGTGTAACTATATTTATCATCGAGAATGGTGTTGACACAGGAAAAATTGTTATTAAAAAAAATTCTAGAGTTAGTAAAAGTGATTCATTATCAAAAATAAAAATAATTAATTTAGATAATGCACTCAATCTAATGATTGAACTTACAAATAATTTTAACGAGTATAAATTTTCAAATACAGTATCACAAAATCAAGAATTATCCACGTCTTACAATTCGCCAAATTTTATTGATTTATTTAAATTTATTATAAGGAAATTTTTTAGCTATTAATATAAATAATAGATAAAATTTATTAAACTTCCTACGTATTAATTAATATAAAAAAAATAATTCAAATATAATAATTCTAACTAAAGAAGACGTTGCTATGATAAAAATATTTATTCTAATTTAATCAAGTTCATAACTGATTTTATTTTTTCTAAGTTGTTTGAGTTGCTTTTTTTGTGAAGCATAAAGTTACTATCTACTATATCAATTCATTTATACACCAAAAATATTTAAATGTATCTGTCGGCTAGCAAATAATCGACTCGCCTTTAGCATTAGCGGAATCATATTATTAGTATTGGTCAATTCTTTAATTATTTAAATTGATTTTCTAATTTACTTTACTTAAGATTTTTTCTTGCACAGTATGGGGTCTTGTCGAAAAAATTGTATTGTTTAGGCTTGCATTGATGACCGTGAGATTATAGGGAGGAAGCAGATTATCCCCTAAGAATGCAATAGGAGAATTATGGTTCTCAATTCCTTGGAATATGATGCGAAAAAATGTGCCATGCACTTGGCAAATTTGTAAATGAAAGTGGTAGGACGGGCGAGATTCGAACTCGCGACCAACGGATTAAAAGTCCGCTGCTCTACCGACTGAGCTACCGTCCCATTTTCATGATGAACTATTAAAGGGTTTAATAACCCTCGTTTGATTCTTTGCTAACAGACGTGATAATTTAATTTTTAATATATAAAATTAAATTATAGCAAGATGTTGAGGGTCTCTAGGAATGTCTTAGTTAGTCCTATTGTTTACCTAATTTGAAGGCATCAGTCACCCTCTATGAAGCTTTTACGCGCGTTTGGCAACTGGTGGATTCTTTGAAAAATATTCCTTAATTCCAGCTAGGATGGCTTCTACAATACGATCCTGGTAGACATCGTTATTTAGAAGCTTTTCTTCCTGAGGATTGCTAATAAAAGTTGTTTCTATAAGGATCGAGGGTATATCGGGGGCCTTGAGAACCGCAAAACCAGCTTGCTCGACCTTATTTTTATGCAGTGGGGCAAAATCACCAATCTTACGTAATACAGCCCCCCCAACCCTTACAGAATCATTAATCTGGGCTGTGGTCGACATATCCAGAAGTAGGTGAGCCACCTGCTTGTCCTTGGTCTTGATATTAATACCCCCAATCAGGTCTGAGGAATTTTCTTTATTGGCCATCCAGCGTGCGGCTGAACTCGTCGCCCCCTGTTGCGAGAGGGCGAAGACCGATGCGCCCTTGGCATGGGGTTGAATAAAGGCATCGGCATGAATCGAGATAAAGAGATCAGCCTCCACTTGGCGGGCTTTAGAGACCCGACGGTGTAGTGGCACAAAGTAATCTCCTTCGCGGGTTAGAAACGGGCGCATTGATGCTTCTTGAT
>Ga0214921_10002044_pt1 | contig 33468 bp, 27 predicted proteins | sample LL1505_MetaG_FD_177992 | JGI IMG/M metagenome (GOLD analysis project Ga0214921, IMG submission 177992) | Freshwater microbial communities from Lake Lanier, Atlanta, Georgia, United States - LL-1505 | ecosystem: Environmental > Aquatic > Freshwater > Lake | place: USA: Georgia | collected... | reverse complement strand
TTTTATTGGATAAAACCTGCAAGCAATTTTATTGGATAAAACCTGCAAGCAATTTTATTGGATAAAACCTGCAAGCAATTTTATTGGATAAAACCTGCAAGCAATTTTATTGGATAAAACCTGCAAGCAATTTTATTGGATAAAACCTGCAAGGAATTTTATTGGATAAAACCTGCAAGCAATTTTATCCAATAAATGTTGATTTTATTAAAAATTATTTTTTTAATAATATCAATTAAAAGAAAAGGACACAATAATATTATCCGTCCTTTGTTTTGAATAAAAATTAGTGTAATTATGATTATGATTTTGTACTTGAGGAACATGATGTGTTATTAATTTTGACTTATTTTTATTAGTCTTATTAACCTTATTTAAAACCCTTGTTTTTTGATTCATATCATTATCAATATGAATACGATTTTCTAATACATAATCATATATTTTTTTATGAATGAACCATTTAAAAAAATTTAATTGACTTATTGTAGTTATTATACAAATATCATTTATAAAGAATGGTATTCTTTCACCTCTACTAAATGGATCAAAATATTTTTTTTGATATGCTTTTAATTGTTGTTTATATGAGGTGTAAACATTAAATGTTTGTTCTATATTATTTTCTTTTAATTTATAATTTGTTTTAAAATTTTTAGAATATTTAGTTACAAAATGATCAATTAATCTAATAGAAATAGGAGAATTACTAGAAATTAAGTAAATTAAAATATTACTATATTCAGTTATTTCATAAAAATTATTAAATGATTTAATTATATTATTTTCTTGAGAGGTTATATTTATATTATTAAATATAATATTATTTAGTTTGGAAGATTCATTAATTGACATTTTTACTTCAAGATATTATATTATAATATTACAATATCTTTAAATGATTATTTTAAGAGTCAGAATCTGAGGTTTCAGCATCTAATAAAGAATTATCAATATTGTTTATGCTAATACTATTATTACTAGAACTATTATCAAACATTTTAAACTTTATAGAACTATCATTTGGAACTACATTAAAATCAGAAGTTTCAATTTGATTTTTATCTAGATTTTTTACTAATTCATTAATTTCTAATTGAGTTGTTGAATTATTATATTTTGTATTTTGAGGTTTACTAATTTTCATAAAAATATTATTATTTATTTCTGTATCAGGAACATTAATATCTTCTTCGTCTGATTCTTCAATAAATTTATAATTATATATTTCTTTTATAGTAAAAGAAATTAGGATTGGTCTTAAAAATAGACCAAAATCATTATTTGAATTTATCCAAATAGCATAACACTCTAATATCATTTTACAATTAGAATCTTCAGGAACTTCTTTAACATCTATATTTTTATTATTATTAATTTGTAAATTTGTTTTAAAATCAGTATTGTTTATTATTTTAACTTTTATTGTACCTTTCTCGTAATTATCAGATTCTCTAATTATTTTCTGATAATTTATACTTTGATTTTCTTTAATATTAAACCAGGCTGAAGAATGTAATACTGCATCTTCTTTAATTTTAGTTTCTAAATTATCAATAAAGTTAATAAATTTATTAACTTTAAAATCTTCATTACTAGATAAAGCAATCTCAATTTCAGAATAATTATTACATTCACGAGCTTTAAATAAATTTAATAAAGTTGGAGTTTGGAAAACAAAATTTTTTAATTTTCCTTTATCATTATATTTTATTAAAATAATTTTTTTATTTTGACTAGAACGAGCTTTAGGATAGATAATTTTATTAAAATCAATAGTACTAATATTTAATGGTTCTTGATAATTCATATAATATTAATATAAATTATCCCTTAAATATTTTTTAAATTAATTTTTATACAGCTGCTTTCTTAGTTTTATTTGATTTCTTTGTAACATTCTTCTTTGGCTTTACATCTTCATCAGAATCACTATCTACAACAGTCATAACTTGTTTAGGTTTAACAATTTCTTCATCAGATTCAGAATCAATAACTTTAGTCTTACTAGATGCTTTAATAGGTTCATCATCATCAGATTCTGAATCATCAGAATCAACTTCAACAATATTTTTAGTAGAGGTAATTTTAGAAACTGGTGGTGATACATGTTGAGTTTCATCTACATCTTCATCAAGAAAAATATCTGATTCAATAAATTGTTGAATGTTTGAATTATTCTTAAGACGTGGTTCAAATTCAGCTTTAATCATTTTAAATGTTAAACCGTACATTGGATCTTTCTTATTTGGAGCTTGAGCCCAAAACTTTACTGGACGAATAATTGGTCTAAATTTTGATAAAAAACAAAGATGAGATTGTAAGTCATCAATAGTATTAACATTTTCTACTTTAGTACGAACACGAACGCCGTTCTCCATAACAGATTTAAAAATAGGTGATTTAATCTTATTATCAGGATAACTAGTATCAATTTTAATCTTCATATATGGTTGTTTTGGACCATAATCTTTTTTATTTAGATTTTTCTTTTTATCATCTTCATCTTCTTCTTGTGGAAGGCGAAAGCATGATTGATATTGATACTTATCTTTTTTATTACCAAAAAGTTTTTCTTTGAATGAATCAGAGTCTAGATGTTCATCTAGACTCCTAAGCCAATCACTAAATTCCTTAACTTTTGGATTAGATTGATCAAGTGGTACTTTAATAAATAACCTCTGAGAGTCTTCTTTAAAAAATTCATTAACTCCTGGAATACCATACGAATTTAGTTCAAACCATTCACATTGAATCATAAGAGGTTTATCACTATCTTTAAACCTTGGATAAGCTATTTTTTGACCTTTAGATCTTTCATTGTCTTCTAAATCTGTTGCATAAATATGAACTGGGTTAATTTTTGAATAAAGGATTGTAATTTCATTTGATTGGGACATTACTGTTTTAATAAAAAAATGAATTCAAAACATATTATAATCAATTTTTTTTATTAAAAAACATACAAGCAATTTTTTTATAAAAAACATACAAGCAATTTTTTTATAAAAAACATACAAGCAATTTTTTTATAAAAAACATACAAGCAATTTTTTTATAAAAAACATACAAGCAATTTTTTTATAAAAAACATACTCTAAACGAATATTAAATAAGATATATAAAAAAATGTAGGATTATACTCTAACCAAGAATTAATATATAATTTTTTTATATAATATTATAATGAAATTATATGATAAATATTTTGATGAATTTATAAAGTTAGTACCATCATATAATGATGTATTAAGAATTAAAAAATATAAAAAATTACAAATTCATTATGAAAATAATATATCTGAATCATATATTAAAGAATTAAAAGAATTTAATTTAAGATATTATAATATATTAAAAAATAAAAATAATAAAAGTATTTATGATCAATGTTTACTATATAATATTAATCATACTTTGAAAGGATTTAAATATAATCTTCATTTAATGCCTATTAGTCAATTTGAAAATCATATTAGTAATTATATTCAATTATTAAATGGAACTGGTTATTTTATATTTGAATCAATAGATGATTATCATGATTTTATGATAAAAAATAAAGAGTTTTCAATTTGGTGTTCTCAATTAATTATAAATTTACAATTAGGTATTGAAAAAAAATTAGTCCTCCCTAAAATTATTTGTCAAAAATTAATTAATGGGATTGAAGAAACTTTAAAAAAAAAAAGTTATATTAATAAAAATGTTCCAATAAAAATTATAGAGTTATGGAATTTAAATGTAGATAATTATATAATAAGACCAATAAATAATGTATTAGAATTTTTAATCAATGTTTATTTACCAGAGTGTAGAGATACATTAGGATATTCATCATTACCAAATGGTAAAAATATTTATAAATATTTAGTAAAAAGTAATATTACAAAAGAAATGTCAATAAAAAAAATCCATAATTTAGGATTAAAAGAAATTAAAAGAATAACTCTAGAAATGGAAAAAGTAGTTTTAAAACTTAATTATAAGAAAGGTATTAAAAAATTTATGGAATATTTACAATCATCTAAAAATAATAGGTATAAAAATGTAAAAGAAGTTTTTGAACATTATGAAAAAACTAGAAAATATTTATGGGATATTGTTATCCCAGAAAATTTTGATCTTAAAATTAAAAATCCATACAAAGTTAAACCTGTTCCTAAAGAACTAGAAAATAATATGGCTGGAGCATATTATATTCATGGTGATTTAGTTGGTTCTAGAGAAGGTGTATTTTATTTAAATACAAGAGATGTTAAACATATGTTAAAATCTAATTGTTTAACACTAAGTAAACATGAAGGATTACCTGGACATCATTTTCATATAACATATATGAATGAAAATAAAAAAATACCATTATTTATTAAAACAAGTAGTTATACTTCATTTATAGAAGGATATGCACTTTATGCAGAGAATTTAGGTGAATATGGTGATATTGATTATTTTGGTAAATTGAATAGTGAAATGCTAAGAGCAATTAGATTAGTGGTTGATACAGGTATTCATTATTATAATTGGGATTATCAAAAATGTTTTAATTTATTTAAAAAATATAGTATTTATCCTGATAGTGAAATTGAAGCAGAAATATATAGATATGTTGCTTTACCAGGTCAAGCTTTATCATATAAAATTGGTGAATTAACTATTTTAGATTTAAGAAATAAATATATGAAAAAATATGATAATATAAAAAAATTTCATAGATTAATTTTAGAAAATGGTCAATTACCCCTTGAAATTTTAGTGAATAAAATTAGTAAATATATTTAAAGATCTATTATTATTCTAATATAAATGGAAACTAAGATTGAAAATTTTGATAGTCTTAATTTAAGTGAAAACTTACTTAAAGGAGTTTATTTGCATGGTTTTACCCAACCGTCTGCAATTCAAGTAAAAGGTATTAATTCAATTAATACGGGTAAAGATTGTATTTTACAATCACAATCAGGAACAGGAAAAACAGCAACTTATTTATTAGGTGTATTAAATAGATTAGATATTGCTGAGAAAAGCTGTCAAGCTATTATTATTACTCCAACAAGAGAACTTGCAGATCAGGTTTTTAATGTAGCTGGTGTTTTGGCTAAATATACAGATTTTAAAATAGTTAAATGTGTCGGAGGTACTGATATTAATCAATCATTAAATGAACTTAAAACTGCATCAGTTGTTGTTGGAACTATTGGAAGAATTTTCCATATGATATCAAGTAAAAAAATAAATACTCATAAATTAAAATTAATAGTATTAGATGAAGCAGATGATTTATTATTTGATGGTATTCCAGATAAAGTTAATGAAATATTTGATAAATCGCCAATTGGCCTACAAGTATTATTAATATCTGCAACAATGTGTATGAATGTTTTTAATTTTAGTAAAAAATTTATGCATGATCCAATAAAAATACTTCTTAAAAATAATGAAATTATTGTAGATTTAATTAGTCAATTTTATATTGATATTGAAACAGAAGAATTTAAATTTGATACTTTACTTGATTTATATAATTTAATTTCAACATCACAAGTAATAATTTTTTGTAATACAATTAGGAAAGTTGAGTGGCTTGAACAGAGTTTAAAACAAAACAATTTTCCAATTACAGTAATTCATTCTAATATGACTCAAGATCAACGTGATGAAACTGTTAAAGAATTTAGAGATGGTAAAACTAGATTATTATTAACAACTGATTTACTTTCAAGAGGTATTGATATTCCACAAGTAAATATGGTTGTTAACTATGATTTACCACCAAATAAAGAAACTTATGTACACCGTATTGGAAGGTGTGGTCGATTTGATAAAAAAGGAGTTTCAATTACTATGATTAAATCTACTGATCCATATGATACTAAAACTTTAAATAGAATGAAGTATTATTATAAAATGGATATTAAAGAAATGCCTGATAATATTTCTACTTATTTATAAAAAATTGATATAATAAATATTTTAATAAATATTTATTATAAATCATGTCAAGTCCTAAAAATAAAGAAGATACTATATACACTATTAATAATAAGATTAAAAATTTAGAACATAAATTAAATAATTTGTATAATGCAAAGTATCAAAAAGAAATAAACTTAATACCATCATTACATAAACTAGGAACAAATGAATATATTAAACAAATTTTAAAAATGATAAATTGGAAAAGACGTGGTATACATGATAGTATACAAATGTTTCACTATTATATAAAATCATATTTATCTAATTATATCGTGGGTTCTAATGAATGGTTAAATAATGTATTAGCTTTCCATAATGAAATCATAATACTTAAAAAGAAAAGAATCCCAATTGCTAATCCTGAGTTATTTTCGATTGAAATTAGTTTTCCATAATAAATTTAAAAAAATTGATTTAATATTATATTTTTTATTAATTATATAATATTAATGACATATGAATTTAATACCTTAGTAAATGAAGCTTATGAACAGCTTGAAAAAAAAAATGATAGTAAACTAATTTTACCTAAAATTGTTTGTGAAACATCTGTTACACGATTACATTGGAAAAATGTTATTGATTATTTAAGTTTACTTAAAAGGAATCCTGAACATTTTATTAATTTTTTAAAGAGTGAATATCAAGATAAAGAAATTAGTTGGTATTCTGGAAATATTTCTGATGGAATTATTATACATGGTAAATTTTTAAAACAAGCATTTATCAATGATTTTATTATAAAATATGTTACTCAATTTGTAACATGTTCTGCTTGTAAATCAAATTATAGTGAATTAAACAAATTATCATCCAAATTATATTGTTTTGAATGTTTAGATTGTGGTCATAGTAAGAATATGTAGAATTTATTTTTTTAATTTATCATCTTCATCCTCTTCTATAATAAAATCATCATCAATTTCAATACAATTACATGCACATCCACAATTTTTACAAGAAGAAGTATCATTGCATAAACAGTTTTTACAACATCCACAATTAAAATAATTTGTTTTTTTATTATTATCTAACCAATTAACTATAATATTTTCTTCATCACTGTCTACATCTAAAAGAAATAAATTTTTCTTAATACTTTTTTTTACCATACTATATTACATTATAATACAAATTTTTTTATAATATTTTTTTTTATTTTATAATTCTTGATATAAAATCTTTCATTTTATAAGAGGTATTCCTTAAATTATAAAACATACAAAGTTTAATAATAATAAAATATATGAAACTATATTTTCAATAATTCCATATAAATATTTTAGGATTAAATTTAATTAATATAAGATAATATAAAATAAACAATAAAATATGAAAAATAATAAACTGGATTTTATAAAACTATAATAATATAAAAAATTGAAAATAATTATTTATATTATTATTAAAAATTGGTATAATTATCTTGATAAAAATGTCAGTTGAAGAGTATGAAGCAATTGTTGGAGGTGTTAAACCTATTATTTCATTACCAGGTTTGTTACCAGAGGTTTCATCATTTATTTTTAGTTTTGTAAATCCGCTATCACTTGCACTTAGCAAGTTAAATAAAGAGTTTAAAAGATATTTTTACTATAATTTTAATCATATATTAAGACAATATTTTGTACGTTCTTGGATTTTAATTATACCTTCTTTATATAAATATGAAATTACTGGATTATTACATATAATGAAGTTTAATGCAGAAGTAGAAGATATGTTTACATATAAAAAAGAAAGGAAAGATGCGATGCCTTATATTAATTTCTTAGAGACAATGTTTTTAAAATTACCAGAAAATTTCTATTCCAAATTAGTTGTAACATATCCTGAGAGTGATGAAACTAAAAAAGTTTTTAACTTATGTGGACATCTTTTAAGTTTCACTCAACTAATACATCTAAAATTTTTTTTGAAGAAAGAGCATACTATTTTTTCAAAAAAATTACCTAAAGGTCATTTTAAATCACATTATACTATTTGGGATCTTATATTTGATAAAAATCATGGAATAATAAATACTACTTTTTATAGATGGCCAGATGTACCTTCTAATTTTGTTAAATGTATATTTATAATGCACTATGATAGTAGAACTAGATATATTAAGATAGAAGATTATCCAATTCGACGTACTATTTAATGACCAAACTTATTAATTATTTAATAAAAAATTGATTTAAAATAATTTTAATTATATTTAATATTACTTAATGTTTATTGAAAAAATTATTAAATGTCAACCTATTATTAATATTGGATGCTTAGGGAGTGTATCTGATGGTAAATCAACACTTGTTGCTAAACTAACAGGAATTAAAACACAGCGTCATACAGATGAATTAAAAAGAAATATTACTATTAATCAAGGTTATGGTAATTTAAAAATATTTTATGATAATGTAAATTATTATACAACAGATTCAACAGGTGATATGAGTGATTGTCAATTAGTAAATCATGTTTCTTTTGTTGATTGTCCAGGGCATCAAGAATTAATTCAAACAATGTTATCATCAATTGTCCTAATGGATGGTGCAATTATTGTTGTTGCTGTTAATCAACCACTAACTCAGAAACCTCAGTTGATTCAACACTTAGCGGCAGCTAAATTAGGGAAAATTAATAAAATTATTGTTTGTATGAATAAAATAGATTTAGTTTCAAAAGAAATTTTACTTGAAAGAAAAACAGAGCTAGATAAAATGTTAGAGGAATATGATATTAAACCATTTGCTATCATACCTACATGTTTTAATAAAAATATTAATATGAAATATGTTATTCGGGCTATTATGGAATTATTTAATCCAAATGATTATATAACAAGGGGAGAATCAGAACCATTATTTAGAATAAGTCGTTCATTTGATATTAATAAACCAGGTACTAGTTATGATCAAGTAGTTGGTGGAGTGATAGGTGGATCACTATTTAATGGAAAATTAGTAGTTGGTGATAAAATTGAAATTAGACCAGGTCAAGTATCTAAAAGTAAAGATGGAAAATTTATTTGTACACCAATTATTAGTACTATTGAATCTATAAAAACTGATACAACAGAATTAAATGAAATTATTCCAGGTGGTTTAATTGGAATTAGAACAGATTTAGATCCATATTATTGTAAACATAATGGATTATCAGGACAAGTTGTGGGTAAAGTTGGAACATTACCAGATATTTTAAATGATGTAACATTAAAATTAAATATTGTTACTACATTTGGATTTAATTGGATTCCTAAATTGAAAGATCAAATGATGCTTCAAATTGGTACTAAAACGTGTGAGGCATCATTATATAAAATAAATAAGGATGTTTTTACATTTAATTTTACAAAACCATTTTGTGTATCCAAAGATCAACATATTATTGTTTGTTATATGTTAAATAAAGTTTTGAAAATTGTAGGTGAAGGTTATTTAGTTTAATTAATTTAATATAAATATTAAATACTAATTATCCTAAATAAATTAAACAATACCAGCACCATGTAGCATGTCGATTAGCTTTAGAACAGCCAAGAGATCGTATGCAGGAGTGAAAAGACCAATAGCCTTAAATGCTTCAAATGCTTCAGGATGTTCTTCAGAAGCATCTCCATCAGTATTATAACGTAGTCGAACCCCAGACTTATCAAAACATGGCATGCCCATCTCATAAAGAGCTTTTGTCATTTGATAAACATAATCAATTGTCTGATCATAATGTTTGATTGGGTCTACTTGTGAACCCTGAGTTAATGCTGACTCCCGAATATTATCAACATAAACTTTGCACATTTGACGAATCCAAAGATCCATATCCTGTGAAATAGCCTGGATAGGCTCAGTGTACTTTTCTCTAATAGATAGAACAAGGCGACAATTAGTACCAGGCTTTCCAATAGTCTCAGCATATGAAATATTAACTAGACCCTCTGCAAATGATAAAATATTAGGAGGATTCAAAGGTGACATTCGTCCAGTTATCATTTTAAAAGCCTCTTCTGCAATTTTATCATGCATACAACTTGGGACACCAAACATTTCAAATGTAACTTTTCCAAAAAGAGTATTAAATGACTCAAATGGAGTTGTAATTGATGTTGGAATCCCGCTAGCAATAATTGCTTGAATAGTTTCCTTTCCACCATTATCATTAAAACCATTCCATCCATCAGGAAGACCTTGATGAGACAAACCCTTAAGTTCCTCGAGATTACAAGGCTTAACAACGTTATTCAAACCCGGTGAAATGTTGAGGATATAATCTGGACGAAAATCTTCAGGAAGGAATGTTGTGCCATCATGAAATACAACAGTTAGGGTAAAATCGCAATTCATCGAAATAACACTCTTGACGTGAAACTCTGGATTAAGATCAAGACCAGTATATGGCTTAATACCGTAATCCAAAAGTCTTTGTACATTCTTAGTCTTGACTGAAAATACTACAATAATATTAAAAGTTGGATATTGCTTCCTTAATATAGCACGAATGAAGTGACCACATGCTATTTCATCATCAATATCATTACCTGGATCGGTATGGATTAAAATTCTAATAGTACCTTCAGTTGTATTAAAAACTAAAACACTCTGAGGCGGCATCAATTGTGACATTTCAGATTGTCTAGGTTACTTTATTATTTAAATTAATTATATATAAAAAAAAATTCAATTTTTTTATATTTTACAAGCAATTTTTTATATTTCATAGGGATTGTATCTAGGTGCATCTAAATTATATAATTTTACTTTAAATTTACCTTTAGATTCATCTGTTCCAGGTATCCTAACTTCATCGCCATCATTTAATTCTCTGTTCCCTTTTGAGTATATAGGTAGTTTAACATTATTATAATGCATATTACCTTGAGCATAATATTCATATTGATTAGATCCAGGATATGTTTGTCTACCAAATAAGTTATAAACTGTTTCAGTATTTTCTCTTAATAATAATCCTAGCATTTGATAATTATCTGGATAACCTCTAGTAGGAATATTTAATAACTGTTTTAAACCACGATTAGGGTAAGCATATTCAGGAATCCTCCTTTCAGGTGGTTTAAAATCATTATATTTTACTTGTTCATCTCTATATTCTAAAGCTCTCCTTTTTTCCAAAAAAGAGGTATCATCATTTTTTATAATAATATATTGTGGTTGGACTGGTTGTGTTTGATATACTGGTTGTATTTGTTGTACTGGTTGTGTTTGATATACTGGTTGTATTTGTTGTACTGGTTGTGTTTGATATACTGGTTGTGTTTGTTGTACTGGTTGATATACTGTTTGTACTGGTTGTTGTGTTGGTTGTATTGGTTGTATTTGTTGTGTTGGTTGTATTGTTTGTACTGGTTGTATTTGTTGTATTGGTTGTGTTGGTTGTACTGGTTGTATATAATCTATTTTTTTATAATTATTAAATTGAACATAAAATACAGTAAATCCTAAAAATACACATAATATTATTAATAAATGAGTTTTAGGTAAACAAAAACTATCTGACATTAAAGTATATTAGAATAATTTAATTAATAAATTAAAATAATTAAATTAAATATTTTCTCAATAACTTTAATATGAAATGGAAAACAAATATTGTAAATGCAAATAATAGAATAATATCATTATCTGATGTACATGGTGATATTCATTCTTTAATTGTTGCATTACGCGATTGTGCTAAAGTTATAAGAAAAACAAATTTTGATCCATTAAAATTAGATCATTCGCTTGAAATATTATTAGAGTATAATTTAAATCTAGATTTAAATAAAGAGATTCCATTTTATAAAGATGATCTAGATTATGAATGGTGTGGGGAAGATACATTTATTGTTATATGTGGGGATTTTTTAGATGGATTTCGTAATAACTTTGGAAATTATCGTATACCTTTTATTGATTCAAGATGTGATCACTGCATGGATTTAGAATATGATCAAATAGAAATAAAAATATTTAGATTTATAAATTCATTAAATGAAAAAGCAATTAAATATGGAGGTAGAATTTTTAAAATATTAGGAAACCATGAATTTATAAATTTAAATGATAATAGTATAAATAATTATATTCCAGATTGGACAAAGTCATTAGATAATTATTATAAAGGAATGACAAGAGAAGAATATTTTAGATTAGATAATGAAGGAGATAAATTAATTTTTAAACATGGTGCTGGTATTTTATTAAAAATTAATAATAATATATTTGTTCATGGAAGATTAGATCATAGTAAAAAATTTGTTGATTATGAAAGAATTAATTTAATATTAAATGATAAATCTAATTCTTTAAGACATAAAACTATTAGAGAATTAAACTCAAGTTGTAGTATTACAACCTGGGGAAGAAAATATAATCGTAATTTTAATAATTATGAAAATGAGAAAGATCTAAGTAATAATCAAACTGAAAAATGTAAACAAATAAGAGATTATCTTGAAAAATTTATATCTGGTATTCCCAATAATAAATATAAAGTCACTGATATGAGGATAGTTGTTGGACATTGTCCACAATATTTAAATTCAAATGAATATTATCAATCAACAGTTAATAGTACATTTACTAAAATAGAGGAAAATGGGAACTTTGAAAAATTATCATTACCTATCAGAACATCAAAGGCTAATAAAAGTGAAAATTTTATTTTTGGAATTGGTATGGAGTGTAATAAAAAAAATTTAGATAATCCAGAAGAACATAAAGATTATACTGATAATGATGATAGGATATATTTTGATAATGATGAAAGATATATTTATAAAGTTGATGTTGGTAGTTCGAGAGGTTTTGATCAAAGAATAGACAGGACTATTTTTACTAGAGATTATGAAAAAGTAAATATTGGTTCTAGAGTTTCACAAGTTTTAGAATTTTTTAATAATGAAATAAATATTTTAAGATCGACTATTAAAAATACAAGGATACATCAACTTAGACAAGAATATGAAAAATATATTAAAGATAAATCAATAAATGAATTAAATATGGATATTAATTTTGAAAATTATTATAAAAAAAAATATTTTAAAATAAATAAATCTTAATAGCTAAAACAGCCAGATTTAAAAATTAAATCATTACCTGATAATAAATATAAGAATTATACCGCAATGAAAACTAATCCTGAATTAAATATTTAATTATTATATATATTATATTTTAATAGATGTTATAACCTTACATATCAGCAATTTATTTTTAAATATTAATTAGGTATAATTTTTAGAGTTAATTTAAAAACAAAATTACTTTATTTGATAATGCAATTTTATAAAAATATTTTTACAAAAAATAATTTATTATTTATAGCTGGGACTGGTTGGGGTGGTTTAGGTTTTAATAGAGGTATTAAGGAATACGATTATAAACATAAATATAACGAATATTATAAAACAAATTTTTTATATACTGATCGAATATTTAATGGATTCTTCTGTGTTCTAATATATATAAATCCGGCTTTAATACCTTTTATTATTTATAAAGAAATTTATAGATTAGAAGTTAATTATAGAGAACTAGATGATGAAAAAAATAGTGAAAATTATTATAAAATTATATAATTTATATTTAAAAAGATAAATTTTTTATATAATAATGTCTAAGCGTAAATATTCAATTATGAATTATATTGAATCCGAAGAAAGTAGTTATAACAAAGGTTTAATATTTGGAGAAACAATTGCAAAAACTTTTAAGAAAGAACCGAGTTTCAATTTTAAAAGTTTCCTAGATGGCTTATGTAATGGTTTTACATTAGAATTAAAATCTATTAAAGGATCAAATGATGTAATTGATTTTACATTTGATAATAATTCTTTATCATTACAAACATATATAAATAATGAAAAGGCAAGTTATTTTAAAGGAAATAAAGAAGGTAGTATATTAGCTAAAAATAATGAAGATCAATTTATTAATTTTAAAAGTTATTTAGACGGGGTTTGCAATGGATATACTAATTTTGAAATTAAATCTTTTAATTTTTTTAATTTTTTTAATAATAGTTCAAAATTAAATAATGTACCTCCTGAACATTTGCTTCCATTAGCCTCATTACAACCCCTTGATAATATTGATTATATTAAATAATATTTTTTTTCATATAACTCCATATTTTCTTTTGTAATAATTATATTATATAGTTTTTCAGTAATTACAGATATTATTTCATCTTCATTATATTCTTGATTCATAATATAATCAATAATATAATTTAATATTATTTTGAAATATTTATTTTCAATAAATGGATTATCCACATTTCCTATTCCCAAATATTTATCATATACTTCATAGTCACCAAATGTTTTTTTAAATTTTGGTGATACATTTTTTCTAATAATTTCAACCATTTTGTATAAAACTTCATTTGGACTATTAAAAATAGTTTCATGATTTTTAAATCTTCCTTTTATTAGCATTTTTGTAATATATGTTTGAATTACATCATCATCATTAATAATTAAAAATTTAGTATTAGCCAATAATCTTGGATAAATATCACCAAAATATCCCAAATAAATAATATTTAAATTTATAGGAATTTCTATAAATTTTGAAAAATGATCAGCTTTATTATTTATTGTTACTATTGATGATCCTGTTTTTGTAGTTGAATTTGGTAATCCAATATATTTAAAAATATGAGCATTATCTATTATTAAATATGAATTAGTTTCACTTATTTTTAAAAAATCTTCATGTTGTAATTTTTTTTTTTGAAAAATATTACAGGATATTCTGCAATCTATATTGATATCATCATGTATTAATTCATTCATTTTAGATTCTGTTAAATAAATTATTTTATCTTCAAAACTAGATTCTAAAGCATCATAATGTGTTATTTCTATATTTGTAAATCTAAATGGTATCATACTACATATATGACCACATAAAAATTCTTTCCAAAATTTGTAATTAGTATCTAAATTACCCCAATCACACATTCCAGTAGTATAAATACGAAATGTATGATTACCTCCTAATTGAGATTTCATATATAAATATTTATTTTTATATTTTAAATATTTATTTTTCCATGAATTTTCTTTATTTGGCTGAACAGCTATAAAATTATATTTTAAACCTTCTTCATCAATAGTTATTTCACCATATCCATTACTATGTAGTGGATTATAAGAATTAGATAATTTTGGTTGATCTGATCCATATCTTAATTGCATATTATAAGTAAATCCATTAAAATTATTTGGATTAGTTCTATTATTAATATTTGGATTAAATCTATCATCTAAGTTAGTTTTACCACCTGTCCCAAAAACAAGTTGATGTATTCTAAATTCTTTACCATTATTATATTTTTTAGTAATGTATGCTTCTTCAAAATTATGAAAATCTGCACATATATAATTTAATTGTATTCTTTCATCCAAATCTCTAGTAAAATTAAATAGTTCATTTAATAAAGGTAAAATTTTTGAAGGTTCGTCATTTATAAATTTAAATGTTAATAGTGGTTCATGTCCTACAAATATAACTGTATTAGTAATATTTGGATTAATATTTTTTAATTGTTCTTTTATAAAAAAATTTTGTTCATTTATTAATTGTGTAGGTGTTTTATTTATTACTCTTTCATAACATGTATTTTTTTGATCAATTAAACTATAAATAGTTGTATCAATATAAATAAATTTGATAGATTTATTTTTATCTGATAAAAAATAGTCTTCATAATCATATGGAAATTTTAAATCATACCAGGGTAATTTTAATTGTGTTTTCATTATCGAACAACTTTGATGTTTACTATCATCTATATCATGGTTACCTAGTATCATTTTTTTAGGTATTTTAATATCTGATAAACAATCAAACCCTTCTTTCATTTCTTGTAAATTTACATCATAACCATATTCATTTATTTTAGGATAATAATTATCACCTAATAAAATTAAAAATTTATATTCTTTTTGTTTTAATGATAATTCATCAGCCACCATTCTCTGAACAGATCCTTCTTTACAACCTTCATTCCAACAACCAAATGCTGCAAATTTTAGAATAGACATATAATATATAATATAAAATATTTTATAGAATTATAAATGATTATATTTTACTAAATAATATTTTAACTTATATTTTAAATATTTGTATAAACTTGGATTATTAGGTAAATCTTGAAATATTTGGATTTTATCATTTAATTGATCTATAGTATAAGATTCATTTATTAGTAATAATTGTCTTATTGGCTTTTCAGTTAACCATTCCTTATATTTTTGATTTATTTTCAAATTTAAATTATGTATTTTGCTTTCATCTAAAGATAAATATTCTTGATTTTCATTTTTAATATAAATTATTATTATACCTAATAAAATATTTAATGGATCATTAATATTTAAATATTTACTATATCCCTCACTTTCATGATGTTTTTCAAAAACAATTTTATTTTTTATATATATTATTAATTTAAGTTCTTCCATTTTATCAAATAATTCTCTTTTATTAATTTCTTGTTTTTTACACAAGTGTGAATTTAATATTATTTGATTAATAGTTAATATTATATAATTATCAATAAAAATCATTATCATATAACCTGGAATAATTAAAAATTTATTATTAATATAAACAAATAATAATCCCGATTTATTAATATTAAAATTAAATCCATTATTTTGAATAAAAATATTTGGTAAACAATAAAGATTATCAACTACGTGTAATGTTAATAAATTAAAAATTTTATCATCATTCATAAAATTAAAAATATAATTATACATTATAAAATCATATGTTGGATAAATTATGCCTAGATCTTTTATATCAATAGGTTTAATAAATTCAAATGACTTTCTCAATTCTGCTTGTTTTGATTTTTGTGCATCAATATCACTTCCTAATTCTGTTTCTAATGAATGTGTAATATTTGTATTTGTATTACCTATATTATATATTAATTTTAATAGCTTTTTATAATCATATATTTTACGAAATAATGGAGATAATTTTTCATCACTTCTTAAATATTCTATTTCTTCTAATGTAAATATACCTTCAAAAAATTTATCTAATTCTGATTTTAAAGGTATCTTAGTTTTTGATTCATAATAATATTTAATTACTTCTTCATGATTTTTCATAATTTCTTCATTTTTCTTATTAATTCTAATTTGATATTTAAGTGTTTGGAATATTAATAAATCATTTGTTTGTTCTTGTTTTTCTTTATCATTTAATATAAATAAATCAAGTAACTCATCAATATCATATTCTATATATTTTTCATAAACTAAACATAAATCTATTGTATGACCTAAATTTATTTTTCTTAACCTAAATATTGCTTGAGCTACATCTGTATAAGTTGATTTATTATTTAATAAACATAATCCTTTCATTATTGGATATTTATCTTGTTTGATATCAACCCCTATAGTATGACCTTGATCAAAATATAAAAATGGATTTTCATATTGTTGATGTGAATTATAATTTTCTATTTCACCATTAATTAATATAATAAGTTCTTTATCTTTCTCTTCAGAAAGAAATATAACATTTCTTTTTAATAAAATATTTATTTTTCTAGCAATTTTTTCATTTTTAATATTTTTAAATAATCCATGTAAATCAATTAAACAATCAAAATTATGTAAATCAATATAAGAACTAAAAATTTCAAAATATTCATCAATATTTTTTTTAAATTCTAACTTATTTAAATATAATATATTTGCATTCATAATAGCAGTGTGGACATTAATAGGTTCATCTTCATCATCAATAATAGTACTAAATTTATTTTCTAAATAATCAAAAGGTTTTAAGTTTATATTAACTGTTCCAGAATATCCTACTTTAAACATATCTTTAATATTAATAATATCAATAAATGAAACATTTGATTGATTATTAGATAATAATTGCCTACTAAATATTATTTTAAAAATATGATCAAATATAATATTTCTACTTTTTTCATCAATACTTTTCCATATTTCTATAATTTTTTCTTTAACTTCAGTATGCTCTTCATTAATGTAATATAATAGTTGTTTATTAATTATTATTTCTATAATATATTCATTTAATGAATAATCTTGAATTATTATATAATAATAAAAAGTCAAAAATAAAGTCATTATTGAAGAGGTAAAATTTGAAGATTCTAATGCTTTATCTTTATTATTATATGGAATAGCATAGTAATATTTAGGATGAATTCCCCAGTTTATATTTTCTATTAAATTATTATTTTTAATTTGATGAATGATATCATTAATATCAGTTTCTAATATTTCATAATATTCACAATATTTTGTATTAATTTCTTCAGATAAATTAGTAATATCAGATATTTTTAACATATATTTATCATCTTTATCATATAAATGAATAACTATTTTTTTTACTAATTCACATAAATGTTCATCAAAATTAATTTTTTCTTTCGTAACATTAAAATTACTTTTCATAGGATCAATCAAACTATCAAATTCATCTATTATCATCACAGAATTTTTATTTGATTTAAAATCACCATTAAGATATTTATATTTTACATCAACATCTGACATAATTATTATTTTTTCATTACAATCAAAAATAATTTTTAAACTTTCAAACTTTTCTTCTGTAGGTGGTTTTAAATGAGGTGGTACAATTATATAAACTATTTTATCATAAATTAATGCAAAATGTAGTGCTAATAGAGGATTTAAAATAGCAGATTTTCCTTTAGACATCATAATGTGGTGTAGTGGATAATTAAAAGCTCCTCCATATTGATATCCGATTAAATAATCTTCCTTATCATATACTTTACCTTTTAGTTCATAATGTTTATATTGTTTTTTATTAAATTTATTTTCATAATCAATAAATGAATTAATTATTTGAACATATCTTTCCATTTGTTCATCCAATAATTCAATACCTGATACTAATTCAAATACAGCTTCAAATGTATATTTAAAATTAAATTGTTTATAATTAAATAAATCATTAAAAATTTTGATTTGATTACATAATATTTCTTGATTTTGTGATTTATTTTCAAGTTCATTTTCATATTTAATTAATAATTTATTAATATTTAATAAAACATTATTTACTCTTACATTTTGTAAATAATTATATAATAAATGATATTTTGAGACGCAAACTTTTTTAGGTTCTTTGGATACATAATCATTATTTTTATCTTTCAAACAGTCTTTCATATTTCTCCGCTCTTGATTCTTCCTTTTCCTTGCCATTTTATGAGATTCTTTTATTAATCTTATTTTTTCATTTTCTTCAAAAATAAGTTTTTTAATCTCATTTTCTTTATCTATAATTTTTTGTTTTTCTAATCTTTCCCTTTCCAATTTTTCTTCTCTTTCCATTATGAGTAATTCTTCACGTTGTTTGATAATTTCTTTTCTTCTTAATTCTAAATTTTCTCTATCTCGTTTTTCTTTAAGATATATTTCTCTTTCTCGTTCTTCTTCTTCTTTTCTTTTTCTTTCTCTTTCTAACCTTTCTAACCTTTCCCTTTCTTCTTCATCTCTTATTTTCTTTTCTCTTTCTTTCCTTTTCCTTTCTTCTTCTTCTTCCCACCTTTTCATCCTCATTCCTGAATTATATTTTTGGATATTAGTTTTATATTCTTCATATGTCAATTCAGGATAATAATTTTTTATTTCATCTTCAAATAAATAACGATTTTGTTCTTCAATTCGTTTTTCTTCTTCCTCTTGTTGTTTTTTTATTGACTCTTTAAGTATTAATAAATATTTGGGTTTATCACTATAAAATTGACTATATTTTAATTTGGGATATATTTTCCTTAATTTACCAAAAGATTGTATATCATCATGAAATATATCAATATTACCATCATCGTCAATTGGATAATTATGATCATAACCATCATTATCATACTCATCGTCTAATTCACTTGCATTTCTCCATAAATCCATTATTATATATAATAAATTATTTTAAATAAAAAAAAATAATTTTATATATTATATATAATGATTGAAGATTTAATAATTAATAAATTTATTGAATATGAATCTGATGAATATAATCGTGAAATTTTAGATGATATAAAAAAATTATCACAGAATGAATATGATATAAATAAAAAAAATAAAGATAATAATTCAGTATTATTACAAATAAGTAAATTTCGTACAGGAATCATTAATAATTTATTATATTGTGCTAGCAATAATAAACAATTAAAATTAGATTATTTAAAAAATTTAATATATTTAAAAATTATTAAAGAAACAGGTTATTTATATGAAATGATTATTAACGATTTAAAACCAATATATTATCATTTTTTAGATGGATTTTTGAATGTTGATGTTGGAAATAATATAACAAATACAATAAGATTTTTAGATGAATTTAATATTATTACAAATTTTTTTGATTTAAATTTAATTACCAATCTATTTATTAAACATATAAATTATAATAAAGATTATAATACTATAAATGTAACCAATTTAATTAATAAAAGACAATTAAATTATAAATTAAATAATAAATTAAATAAACATGATGTAGAAGAAATATTTAGGTATTCTATTTATGCAATAGGAAAAGATAGTCATCAAACAAGTATAGTTAATTTTATTAAAAATAATAAATTTCATATACTTTCATTTAATTCTGGGTTTGGTTTAGAAAAACATGAAAAAAATAATAATAAATTTTTACCTTATTATGGTATATGTTTAGAATTAATAGATGATGATGATTTTTATGATAAAAATATTTTTAAAGTAATGAAGAGTATTTTTATATTAGGTAATTTATATAATTCTTTAATTGAGATAGATACATTAAAAACAAAGACATATTTAAATCAAGGTACTATTAATTTATACATTGAATGGATAGATAAAAATATTAAATATCTTAGTGATATATTTGAAATTAATGAAAATTTTAAAGATATACCATTAAAAGCTTCATTTTCATCTAATTATAATTCTATTGATTTTAATAAAAATATTATTGATTTGGAAGATTTATTTGATCTACTTAATAGAGAAAAAGAAATTTATGAAAAATCATTAGCTCAAAGAACCTATTATGAGTGGTCGTGGTCATTTGATAAAATAATTTTTTATCATATTCTTATTGAATTATTAGATTCTTTAGAATGGAATGAATTTGATATTTCAATATATAATCCACAAAATTATAATCAAAGTTTTGAATATTTTAAAGAAGAAAATGTTAAAATAGATGATACAGTAATTAATAAAAATATATTACATTATAATGATCAAACAAGAAAGTTATATATTAATGCTCAAGAAAGTGGAAGTTGTACATGGTTTTCAATATATTGGGCTTTAATATTTTATTTTATAATAATTGAGGAAAATCATGAATTATATATTAATTTTGTAAAATATTTAAATAAAATATTTTATTCAGGATTATTTAGTATATTTAGTGATATGACATTTAATAAAATAAATAATTCATTATACAATTATAATTATGAATTCAGAAATATATGTAATAAATTCATTGATTTAAATATATTAGATAAGTCTATTTTATTAAATCAAAGAGATTATTTATTTAATTTAGAAATGAATATTAGTATTGAATATCAAAATAAAAATGAAGAAAGTGATTTATTGAAAAGAATGCATGATTATTTTAATGCTAAATTTAATCATGATACTACAAATAATATTAATAATTTATTTGCATTTTTAGGATCTTCTCAATATGTAGATATGTTTAAAAATAATGAAGAAAGACAAATAATGATATATTTATTATATAAATATAATAATGAATTATGTTTAGAATTTTTTGATGATGTTAATATGAATATTGATATTGATGATATTTTAGAAAAAATATTATATCAATTAAGATTAAATAAACAATTTCTTGTATCAAATTCATATGATTTATTAATCGATAAAATAATAAAAAAACAATATTTAAATGAAATATCTGATGATAATATTGATATTGATATTAATTTAATATTAAATAGTTTAAAACAACTAAATAACACATATATAATTGAAAAAGAATTAAAAAAAAATAGATTAAATATCTTGCCTAATTATTTTAATAATTATTATTATTGGGTAATTTATATTAATTATTATATAAATGAATTACCCAATAATGATAATGATATTTATTTATTTATTTTATTTGCACATAGATTAAATTTAGTATATCAAATTATAATTGAATTTAATAAATTTATTAATAAAGTATATTTAGATTTTGAAGATCCAATATTAATAGGACAAAATCCAAAAACTTTAGAATTAGGAGATTTAATATATAAAGAATTTATTTTAAAATTATTTAATAAAAAATTTAATAAATGTATTATTAAATATGACAACTATAAATTAACTTTTAATAAAACTAATTATAGATCAAGACCTAATTATAGACCACCAAAATTAAATCCAGTATCACATGAATTTTATAAATATAATATTAATTATTTGAATCAATTTATTAATTCTGAAAATTCAAACAAACTAGAAGAAAATATAAATATTAATGTTAGATCTTTAGATGATTATAGAAAATTAATAAATTTTTTACTTACTAACCCAAAATATATAAATCTATCATTTAATGATAAAAATTTTAATTCTGATATTTCATTATTTATATTATTTAATATTCATATAATTAAATTAAATAAATTATTTTATGATAATATTCTTTATTATATCAGTTCTTTATATTTATTAAATAAAGACTATGCAAATATATTATGTTTATTGTTATTAAATAAAAAATTAGGACTTATTAATGAATATGGATATTTTATCGAAAATAGTTTATTTAATCATCAAATATTTAAACTAAAACTAGATGAAATAAATATTCAATCTAAAAATAAATCTTTCTATCAAAAACTAATTGATTCTAATATGACAGATGATTCTTTATTAAAAATAATAATTAAATATAATAAATTTTTTAAAAATGCTATATTTATTAATGATTACACAGTAATATTTGAAAATATTAATTATCAAATAATTAAAATTACATCTAAAATATCTACATTATTTAATACTGCATTAAATGGGACTGTTTTATTTGGATCTGATGAAAAAAGTAGTAAAATATTATTCGTAACACATTCTAATATTTTAGCATTTGATATAAATATTATTAATAATACAACAAAATTTAATAAATCTGATATCATTTGTAAAATAAACAATATTTATTTCAATAATAATAAAATTTTAAAATTTAATGAATATAAACATTTACCATTCATCTATTTTATTCCTTATAATTGTATTCATTTAATTTATTCAGAAAATAATATTTATAAAATTATTAATTTTATTGATTCTGATTTAAAATACATAACATTTTTACTATTTCCTAATGAAATTCCAGTGGGATTTCAAATATATGAAATAAATAATAATAATTTATTATTTCCGCAATTAAATTCGAATTTTAAAGATTATTCTGATTTATGTTTAAATTTTGGTGTTAATAAATTTAATATTTTATTTATTAATGAATATAAGAAAAAACTAAATGCATATAATTTTAATGATAAAAATTTTAATTTAATAAATTTTAATAAGAAAGAATTCTTTAAAGAAGAATTAAACCATGAAAAATTATTATTAAATAAATTATCTATATTAAATGATAATAATAATAACCTTATTAAATTTACTAAAGATGATAAGAATAGAATTATTGTAAAATTAAAAGAAAAACATTATAAAGATTATTCTTTAGAAAAAATATTATTTAAAATAAATAAATGTATTATTAATGATAAAAATATATCAAAATATAAAGCTAAATTTCAACATATTTTAGAAAATATTAATCATAAATTAATGAATGATGTTGATTTTTTAAATAATAGTAACCTTAATGAATTATTAACATGTGATTAATATTTATTTAATATCAAAACCTAATTTTTTTACATAATTTAAATCTTCTGTATCAAATATAGTTATATCATATTTACGAAATTTACCTATAGAACCACTTGGAGGATCTATTAAAGGAATTAAATTTGGAATAACTTTCTTAGAAATATTTAAGAATCTACATATTTTTTTTAAATATTTTTTAGGTTTCAAACATAGTTTATCAAAATTAATTAATAAAAATTTTGTAGGACCCATTTTTTTACCAATATCAATTACTTTTTTATTAATTAAACACCAAAATTTTAATGAAGCATAATGAATATTTGAAAAATCAGATTCTTTCAAATAATATGGACCCCATAATTTTAATTGATTTTGATTTTCTGAAAAAGCCATATCTAATCCATTACGAATTAAATGAATATATTTCATATTTGGATATAATTTATAAAATTTATCTAATAATATAACTGTATTTGGTTCTTTCCACCCCCATCCTTCTAATTTAATTGGTAACTTATTTCCTATAATATTTTTATTAATAAAATTATTTCTTAATTGACTAACAGAAATAGCTTTATCATCCCATTTTTCAAAATAATCATATTTATTAATAATGTTATTTGCTATTTTTATTAACCATTTTTTTGGATGCATTAGTCTATCTAAGATTGCAAGTGATTGAATTGATTCTTTTTCATTATTAGTAAAATTATTTTTGGTAAAACTTTTTTCAAAAATTGATGCTAAATAATTAAATTCTTTATTTGATAAATTTAATATTTCTTGTCTTTTAAATAATAAAGTAAATGTAAGATTATCTAATGCTTCATTTAAATTATTTCCAATATTTAATCCAAGTGAAGCTAATATCATAGCTATAACACGGGTTCCACTACCACCAACTCCTCCTACACATAGTATTGGCTCATTATTCATTATAAATTAAATTAGAATATAATTTATAGTAAATAATAATTATAAAGATAACATTTATAATTATTATTAATGGAATATAAAAATTATGATACTGATCTAAATAATGTTAATGATTCCTTAAATAAATATGGAGTTGCAGTTATTCCAAATATTTTAAATGAAAATGAATGTATTCAATTTAGAAATGAAATATGGAATGAATTAAAGTATGTTTCAAAAAATAGATTTGATATTAATAATTTAGATACTTGGAATGAATTTTATAATTTTGACCCATATCAATCAATGTTATTACATTATAATTCATTAGGTCATATGCAGCCTATATGGAATATTAGACAACATCATAAAGTATATCAAGTATTTGAAAAAATATGGGATACTAATGTTAATGATTTACTTGTTAGTTTTGATGGATTATCAATTCACTTACCTCCTGAAAAAACAAATAGAGGTTATCGTGGAGAAGATTGGTTTCATACTGATCAATCAAGTAAAAAATTAGGAAGACATTGTATTCAAGGATTAATAAATTTATATCCAATTAATAATGGAGATTCAACATTATCTATACTAGAAGAATCTCATTTATATCATGAATCATTTTTCAAAGATAATAATATAGAAAATAAATCTGATTGGTATCGTTTAAAAAATAATGATATAGATTATTTTAAAGATTGCAAACAATATGCTGTTAAATCAGATATTGGATCTATGATATTATGGGATTCTAGAACTTTTCATCAAGGAATTGGATCTTTACAAAATAGACAAAAAGAAAATTTTAGAATGGTTATTTATATAACAATGATGCCAAAAACAACTATTAAAGATCCAAAGACATTAATAAAGAAACAGAAAGCATTTAAAAATTTAAAACTAACTAGTCATTGGGCTAATTCAGTTTTCACATTTCCAAAGAAATCTGAAAATAGTATTGGTGATTTTAATATAATTCATAAACCAGTTTTAAATGATATTGGGTTGAAATTAGCTGGTTTCTAATTGGTTTAGGTCTAAATTTCTTAATTAACAGATAAAAATAGGCTATTCCTTTAGAAATATTGAAAGAAATTAAAATTTTATAATAATTTTTTATCAGACTAGAAAAACTATATTAATATAGATTTTTTATAAAATTATCTAGTATCTAAATATTTTATTCACTCTTTGGAACTTCAGCACTAGTTTGTTTAGCTAATTTTACAACAGGTGGAATATTAGGTAATATATTTCTGCATGATCTAATAATATATGTTCCAGAGCCTTCTTTCTCAATTAATTCACTTAAATAATAAGTATCAGTTACTTCAGACTTTTGTATTATTTCAGTATTTTGTTTTCTATTAATTAGCCAATTTAATCTTACATTTTCTCTAATTGGTGCAAGTACTTTATATATTGGATTATATAAATCTATTGAACAATTTCCTATATTACACGGCTCTTCTGTAAAGTTAAAACGCATTTCATTTATTTTAAGAGGTCCTACATGATTACGAATATTAAATATGTCAGTATTTCCGGGAATTATTTTAGTAAATAAATTTAATGCATCTTCTAATTTTTTACAACTTTCTAATTTTTTATAAGAACGATTATTATTTTCAAATAATTCATAATTTTTGGATAGGTAAAATTTTATGATAGCATCATAAACTGATAATGCATGAATACTTAAATCTGCATCTGTTAATGTAATTACATTACAACCTTCTGGTAAAATAAATGTTTGACCACCTGTTATACTTCCGTGACCTTTAACTAATTTAGTAGCGTATCCACTAGTTTCTCGATTTTGAATACTATGAAAAGCTTCATTTTTATATCCTCCTAATAAATCTAAATATTTTTTTTTATATTTTAAATATTTACTTTTATAATTCAACATACAGTGATTTTTATGAAAGTCAATCGAATTTCATAAAAAAAGTATATTTTTATTTATAATAGATTTATTTAAAATATATTTTAATTTTATTTCATTTAGATAATAATGTTAAAATATCTAAATGAAAAAGATCCTTAATATAATTCATGTAAAAAATTTTGCGATAGCTTACGCTGTAGCATATCTATTATTACCTGCAAAATTTGAATAAGCCTGATGATTTATATTTGTGAATATGTATCTATTGTTTTAATTACATGTAAATAACAATTATTTAAATCATTAGATGTTACCTTTAATATTGCTATTTTAATATCTTTCTCAATATTTGTATGATCTAATTTTCTGTATTCCGTTTTAATCTTTGAAAATACCATTTCAATTGGATTAAAATCGGGTGAATATGCTGGAATATATTCCATATTAATATTATTCATTTTAGTATATTCTTTTATTTTTCTAGCATGATGAAAACGGACATTATCCTGTAAGATTGTTTTTCCATGAAATAATTCAATATTTTTAGTTAAAAAATCTAAATATTTTTCAGTATTAAATGGTGATCTGCTTATTTCAAAAGCGATAACTTGATTATTGGATATAGCCATTAGAAGATTTAAACGTTCTCTATTTCGTTTATGTTTAATTAATTTATAGATAGGTGATCCTTTACAGGAATAACCTTTCCTTATTAAATCAGTAATAGAAAAACTTGATTCATCCAAACAAATACTATTTTTAAATTTATTAATATTAATTATATTTCTCTTTGAATATTCAATTCTTTCAGATTTAATTTTATCTACATCTTTACACACTATATAATTATTAATTTTTTTATTGGTTATATTTAATTCTTTAAGAAATCTACAGATAGTGGGTTTTGATAACATATTATTTGTAGAATATTTACGGATATCTTCCAATGAGCATCCCATATTATTTTTAACATAAGTGTTAATAGCATTTGTATATTCGTATCTTTTAATAGATTTATGTTTATTTTCATCCTTATAATTATTAATTATTTCCTCAGTTATAATAATTTTATTTAAATAATAATAATTATATTTATATATCCATTGGTTTATAGTATTAATAGAAATATCTAATGTATTAGATATTGTTTTCTTTTTTATTTTATTATGTAACTTTAAAAAGCATAAGTTAATTATATCTATGGAATATGTCATTATAAAATAATTATATTTAAATTAATTTTAAAACATACATTTTTTATGAAATTCTATTGACTTTCATAAAAATCACTGTATATAATTATTTAGATTTTTTTATTTTTATTTATTTAGTACACGATCCGCCAAAATGATATAATTCCTGTGATTGTTTATAAACTTCTCTTTCAGTTAATGAATTTCTATGACGTATATCACCTGTTACTCGTTCACTTCTACAGCCTTTATCAATAACATTAACATGATCATAACCTAATAAATGAAAAAATTCTAAAATTTCTGATAGATAAACATGAGTATAATGTTCTATAAAAGTATAACAATCATTAGTTTTTGATTTAAATACATGTGAAAGAGGTACACCATATATTTTTTCTAAATTTTGAATAACTTCTACATTTAATAAATTTCGTTTGTGAAAATGTCTAAAATCTTCTAATGATACAACATTTTGAGACCTTAATTCACCTTTAGTTTGACTTTCATAATCAACCATGAAATCTTCCATAGTTGCATTTATTGGTTTAATTGGTGGATACTCTACTGGATATCCGTGAGGTGATGGGAAATTTTTATCAATTACAAAAATACCACTAATAACAATTCTTCTGTCATTATTTACACCATATAATCTATTTTTAGTAAAACTTCTTATGTATCTATCTGGATTTCTTTCTGCTAAAACTTCATTTCTTAATTGAGGCCATGGTATTTTTGAAGAATTTTTATACGCTCGATGAAATGCATCAACCCATTTAGGTGTTGCAAATAATTCCATTTCTTTTTTAAATATAGGTGCAAATAATATGTTTGCTTCACTAATTTTTCTATGATCATATATATCTTGATATCCTTTTATAATTTCTAACATGTCATTTACTGTTTCTTGATCATCACTTATTCCACAAAAACCAGTAGGTCCTGCTAATACTGTATTTACTACATTTTTAGGTAATGGTATTTCAGGATAATTACCTCCATGTAATTTTATAAAAATAGTAATTGATTTTTTTATAGTTTTAGGAAGCTGAATCATATGTTCACTAACATCAATATCTATTTTAAATGGTTTATAAGCTTCTATAGTTGCAGAATTATTAAACATATTATTTATATTTGTTCCTTCAGGAATTTTCATATAACTTATATCTTTGTTAAATTGTGAATTTTCAAACATTTCTTCCATAGTTCCAATTGATGATAAATCTAATTGTAAAGGTTGATTAAATTTACTATTTTTAAACATAGATTTCATTATTATTACTGAAACAGTATTTAATTCTAAAATTTGATTAAATATAGAATCTTCAAACATACTTTCCATATTTGTTACTGAAACAGTATTCCATTTTAATGGTTGATTAAATTTTGAATTTTTAAATATATTTCTCATATTTATTACTTTATCTATTTTCCAATTATTTATATTATAATCAAATGTAGTGTTCATAAACAAATCACTCATATCTATTATTGCAGATACATCCCATGTATTAGGGATTCCTTCATCTGGACCACTTTGTAATTCAATTGCTTTTCTTAATTCATCTTTACTTGTAAAAACATAATTAATCCCATAACCACCTATCTGTTTTTCAAAATTTTTTAATAAATCTAAATATTTATTTTTATATTTAATATATTTATTTTTATAATTCAACATTATGATATATTATATATGATAAAAAAATTGAAAAATAAATATGTATGATTATTAATATAAATATTATTAAAACTATAATGATTAATATTGTGTTTGGTTCACTTATTTTCATTATATGCTATATTGATCTTTATATTATGAGTAACTATGGGTTTAGCTTGTTATCAATAATTAGCTTTTCAATTATTGCAATAATTTATCGTATATTTAAAAATTACTATAATAATAAATTTGCTAGAATATTTTTTATTGAAGCATGTGAAAAAAAAGAAGCAAATGATTTTTACAATGCTGAAATAAGTATGTTAAAAGCAATATCATTATTTACAGATCCAAAATTTAAAACTATGGGTTTTCATAACTTGGGAAATTGGAACTTGAAATCAAACAAGACGGCTTCACAAAATTATTATGAGAAAGCTATTGCATGTGATCCTGAAAACTACAAACCTCATGTAGGAATAGGATGGCTTTTCATGACTATCAATAAACTTGACAAAGCATTAAACTATTCTATTTTATCTATTAAATTAATTAACAAATCTAAAATTGATATTGATACTAAGAATAAAGCCCTAGGAAATGTCATGAATAATATAGCTTTAATCTATCATAAACAATTTATAGGTGGTGATAAATCTTGTAAGGATCTAGCAGAAAAATATTATAAGCAATCGATTGAATTAAATGTTGAAGTAGAACTAATGACAGAGTGTCTTGACCTATTACAGAATGGTGATGATATTAAATTTATTGATATTTATAGTAAGTTACTTGGAATTTGGAATTAAATATAATTTAGTTGATTTTTTAATTTAATATATTTTAAACATCCATATTAATTATCTATTGAATTTATTTATAACAAAAATATAAAGTACTTAAAAGGTTTTCTAATATCTTTAATAATGGAAACAAAATATTCAATAAATGATATAATTCAAAATAAAAAATTTCCTGATCTCAAAAGAAAAATTCTATTTATATATAATGTTTCTTATGAAAATAAAAAAGAAATATATTATCAAACTATAATTTTAGGAAAAAATAACTATTCTCCAACACCTATGACATTAGATACAATTGAAAAATATTATAAAAAATTATAAAAAAAATTGATTTATAATTAAATTTCATGAATTATATTATTTATATAATGTATAATAATATAAAAGCATTGAAAGAAAAACCAGAAACTGCAAATGCAGGGCTACGTTGGTCAGATGATGAAGTAAAAGAGCTGTTATCTAAAGTTGAAAATAATGTGAATTTAACTGAAATTGCAACTATTCACAAAAGAACATTAAATAGTATTATCGGTAAATTATTAAATATTGCTGAGAAATTAATTAATGAAGATAATTTAGATATTGAGTCAGCTTCTAAAAAAGTAAATTTACCAATAGAAGATATTAATGTTCATCTAGCTAAAAACAAAGATAAACCTATTAAGAAACTAAAATTAATTAAAATTTCTGAACCAGAAATAATTATTGATAAAGAAAAGAAAAAAGAAATCGTTTTAAATGAAGAACAAGAAGCAGCTTTATTAGCTTTCCAAGAAGGTAAAAATATTTTCTTAACTGGTCCAGCTGGGACTGGCAAATCTGTTACATTGAAAAAAATGATAGAATATTGTGAATTAAAAGATTTACCATATGGTGTAACTGCAACAACTGGATCTGCTGCATTTTTAATTGGTGGAAGAACAATTCATTCTTTTCTAAATTTAGGACTAGGAAAAGATAGTGCAAAAAATATTTTTGAATATGTTCGTAGAAATCGTCCACATACAGTGAAAAAACTAAGAGCATTAAAAGTTTTGATCATTGATGAAATTTCAATGCTAGATGATCAATTGTTTAATAAAATTTCAGAGTATTTATCACTAGTTAGATATAATTCAGATCCATTTGGTGGATTACAAATAGTTTTAACTGGTGATTTTTGTCAATTAGAACCTGTTTCTGGAGATTATTGTTTCAAATCAGAAACATGGGAAAAATGCAAATTAAATACAATTTATTTGACTAAAATGATTCGTCAAGATGGAGATGTTAAGTTTCAGAAAATGTTAATGAAACTACGTTTTGGGATTTGTTCAGATAAAACATTTGAAAGATTATCTAAACTAAAAGATAATCAAATTACAAATATTAAACCAACTATTTTATATTCTAAAAATTATGATGTTGATAAAATTAATAATGCAGAATATAAAAAATTAATTGATTCTGGTGCAGAAAAGAAAACTTATAAATTACAATTACCAACTATTAAAAAATATCAAGATAAAGCAACAACTTGGTTAAATTCACTAGATATTCCTGAAGAAATTGAAGTATGTGTTGGATGTCAAGTTGTTGTTCTTGCCAATATTGATCCATGTAATGGAATTGTTAATGGAACACGTGGATGTATTACTGAATTAAGGAATAAAAGTATTATTATTAAGAGAGTAGATGGATCATCATATGAAATAGAATATCATAAAAATATTTCAGTTGATGATAATCTAGTTTATATTTCTTATTTACCAGTTAAATTAGCATATGCATTAACTATTCATAAATCACAAGGAATGACATTAGATGCTATTGAAATTGATATAGGTGATAATATTTTTGCAGCAGGACAAGCATATACTGCTTTATCAAGAGCACAGAGCTTAAAAAGTATTTGTATTAAATCAATTTCTAAAAAAAGTTTTATTACAAAAGATTCAGTTTTAGAATTCTATAATTCTATTATAGTTTAATTAACTTTATTAGGTGTATGATAAATTAATTTATTAATTATATTATTTATCATACATAGGTATATGCATAAATATCTTATCTTTATTTGTAATATTTTTATCAGTTAAATTTTTATTTAATAATTCTTTTATAATATTTATATTATCATCACATGATTTTAAAAAGTTTTTCAATATTTCTAAATCAACTTGATAAACTTCTTTATATTTCCTATATTGTGCATCTCTCATTAATCCTTTAATGCATTGTTCGACACCATGCATATTATCAGTTTCAAATTCATATACCAATATTAGATCATTCGCTAGTGCTGAATTATGTGAATTTAATCTTTTCCTAATATTTTTTGATTTACCTAATTTATATAATGTTTCTTCTGTATTTAATGCTTTAAATATATATATTTTCCTTTTCTTACCATCTGGTTTAGGTTTTTGATTATTCTTAACAAGTGTTAATTCGGTTGATAAATTTTTTATAATTAAATCTTTATATTTATATAACATTTTTTCAATTTCAATAAAATATCTTCTAACTTCTGAACCTTTTTTACTTTTAGTAGATTGTAAAATCATCTTAGCACAATCAGGTGTTAACATATAAATTTTCTCATTATTTTTACCAATTCCTTTATTATTAGATTTAGTTATTATATAATCTATATCAATTATATAACTTCTTTTTATAGTATCATGAAAATCTTGTCTTGCACTTATATTTAACCAAGTTTGTAATTTATTTGAATCAATTAAAAATTGATCTGATATTTCAAAATAATCTTCTCTAATTATCTCAAAAAAATCATTAATAAATGTTTTTTTAATTGTGCTATTTTCAAGTAAAAAATCTCTAAAACTTGTCATTATAATAAATTAGATATTTTTTTATTTTAAGGGATATCCCATAAAATAAATATTAAGGATAATTGTAAATATAATAATATATTAAAAAATTTAAATGTTTAAAAATCTTATGATATTTTGTAAATCATATTATTAAGAGAGTAGATGGATCATCATATGAAATTGAATATCATAAAAATATTTCAGTTGATGATAATCTAGTTTATATTTCTTATTTACCAGTTAAATTAGCATATGCATTAACTATTCATAAATCACAAG
>Ga0214921_10002043_pt1 | contig 33469 bp, 28 predicted proteins | sample LL1505_MetaG_FD_177992 | JGI IMG/M metagenome (GOLD analysis project Ga0214921, IMG submission 177992) | Freshwater microbial communities from Lake Lanier, Atlanta, Georgia, United States - LL-1505 | ecosystem: Environmental > Aquatic > Freshwater > Lake | place: USA: Georgia | collected... | reverse complement strand
CTTCCAATCCAAAGACTGCATGGCCTCGGGCAGCACCGTCCGAGCAAAGGATGATTCGGTCGCCCGAGTTGAGAGGCAGTCTAGCGCTGACGGCATTCACGGGCGCGAATGGTTCGGGCGCCAGGACCCAATACGTTTCTGGGCGGTTTCGATTCTGCCGTTCGGTCGTCACCGCGGCGGCCAGAGCGTTTCGAAAGCGGTCCGACTCGTAGCCAACGCCGTCGCGCAATGCGTTCATTACCTCTTGATAGAGTCCAGAACAATACTGAGTATGACGATCATCCCGCACGGTGCGAACCTCACCACCGCGCCCAACGATTGCGAGATCTGAGTCGCCCACCACACGAATATCCAGTTCGGTCATGGGTCCGTTGGCATCAAGCAGTCTGATCAGCACCAATGTGCTGCTTGGCCACCAGGGCGAGTGCTTTCGCATGGATGGTGGCGCGAGGCGAGCAAATTGTTCTGAAGCCGCTTGGGTGGCCTGGCTGATCAATTGATCGAGGGGCGTGGAAGGTTCCTCCGCCAGCTGGCTCAGAAATGACGCCTGGATCGTTTCCGCGAACCACCCCGAATCACAAATCCCTTCAGGGGCGATGACGCCAGTTGCGCCATCCATCAGCCACCAGGTCCGATCGAGTCCACCCGCCACATCCTCGCAACGCGCTCGCCCGGGTTTGGGCAAGCGCATCAGCTCCGCGTGGATGGCGATTGCGGGTGTCATGGTGGTCACATCAAGGAACTTTAAGGGGCGGGGGGAACGTAGCCCATGGGCTTATCGCCGCCATCGCCAAAAAACCAGGCTTCCATTTGCGTCGCCAGGTATTTGCGTGCCCTTGCATCCGCCAGGCTCAGGCGGTTCTCATTGACCAGCATCGTCTGATGCTTGAGCCAGGCTGCCCAGGCCTCGCGTGAAACCTGCTCATAAATTTTCTTGCCGAGCTCGCCAGGATAGGGTGGGAAGTCGAGACCCTCGGCCTCCTGGTTGAGCTTGATACAGTGGATCGTTCGTGCCATGACTTGGTTCCTTAATTGGTGTCCGTGAAGGGTCCGTGAGGGGTCCGAAAGGCGGCTAGAGGGCCTTGATAAAAATTTGGCTCATCCGCTGCCAGTTATAGAGTTTCTTGCGTTCGCCAGGCAGCGCATCCACATCGGCTTGAACGAAGCCGCGCTTCAAAAACCAGTGTTGCGCCCGAGTCGTCAGGACGAACAGGTGATCTAATCCAGCCGCCCGGGCACGCTGCTCGATGCGCTTGAGCAGTCGCTCGCCATCGCCTTGGCTCTGAACGTTCTTGGCGACGGCCAGGCAGGCCATCTCGCCGATTCGTTCGGTGGCGAAGGGGTAGAGCGCAGCGCAACCAAAAATAACCCCATCGTGTTCAACGACCGTGAAGTTGCCGATTTCGCGCTCGATCAGTGCCCGGTCGCGCCGGACCAGCGTGCCATCTTCTTCGAGCGGACGCAGCAGGGCGAGTAAACCGCCGACATCTTCCGGGGTTGCCTCGCGCACGAGATCAAGCGTCTCTTCGACCAGCATCGTGCCGACGCCATCGTGTAAAAAAAGCTCCAGCAGGAGACTGCCATCGATCCCAAACGGCACAAGATGGGCTCGCGCCACGCCGTTCTGGCAAGCCTTCAACATGTGTTTGAGGGTGAACCTAAGTTCGTGCGCCAGATAGTCACGGGCCAGAATGGACTCGGCGTCGGCCTCTGATATTTCTCGCAGAAGCGATCCGTCTTCCGCGGGGATTCCAACTTCTTGGTCAATAAAGATGAGCTTTTCAGCATCAAGCGCAACGGCCGTTGCGACGGCCACATCTTCCATCGTCAGGTTAAGCGCTTCGCCAGTGGGGGAATAGCCCAACGGTGAGAGCGACACGATGCCACCGGAATTGAGAATGAATCGGATCGCCTCGGTATCAACCTTGCGCACAAGCCCGGTTTGGGCGTAATCGATCCCCCCAATCACGCCCAGCGGGCGGGCCACCACGAGGTTGCCCGACACGACGCGCATTGCCGAGTAGGCCATGGGTGTGTTGGGAAGCCCTTGTGAGAATGCGGCTTCCAGGTCGAGACGAATTTCGCCCGAGGCCTCCTTCAGGCATTCGAGGGCGACTGAATCGGTAATTCGAATGCCGGTGGGGCCAAAATGGGCTGGGGCGCCGCGCAGTCGAAGCTGCTCTTCGACCTGCGGTCGGGCGCCGTGAACAACGACGATGCGTAAACCCATCGCCGTGAGCAGCGAAATGTCATGGACGAGCGCGTTGAGCCCACCCGCAATGACGAGCTCGCCCGGAAAGGCGACGACGAACGTTTTGCCCCGAAACGCATGGATGTAGGGGGCGACGCCGCGAAGCCATGCGACGAAGGGGCCCGGATCGGCGGGTGATGGCAGGATGCTCATGGCGCCTCGAGGTTTAAGGGCTCCGATTATAATTGGCACCTTGACTGCCACTGACCATCCCCGCCGCTTTTCGCCTCGCCCCGCACGCGGACCTGCTACGCATGGGACCGCTCCGCGAGGGCCCTCCGAGCGCCGACCGGCTGTGCAGCGTGCGCCATTGCCTCCGCTGGTTTTTCCAGAGGCGTTGCCAGTGAGTTTGCGCCGCGAGGAGATCGCCCGCGCGATCCGTGAGTGCCCAGTGGTGATCGTGGCGGGTGAAACTGGGTCAGGCAAAACCACGCAGCTCCCCAAAATTTGCGCTCTGGCGGGACGGGGGCAGATGGGACGAATCGGTCATACCCAGCCCAGACGGATTGCAGCGGTGACCGTCGCTCAACGGATTGCCGAGGAGATCGGTTCGCCGCCGGGTGAACATGTGGGCTACAAGGTCCGGTTTCAGGATCGCCTGCAACCCGGGGCAACGATCAAGCTGATGACCGACGGCATCTTGTTGGCAGAAACGCAGGGTGACCCTTGGCTGCGCGAATACGACACGATCATCGTGGATGAGGCGCATGAACGGAGCTTGAACATCGACTTCTTGCTCGGTTACCTCAAACGCCTCGTTGAGCGTCGCGATGATTTTCGGCTCGTCATCACTTCAGCAACGATCGACGCAGAGCGATTTGCCGCGCATTTTGGCGCGCCAGGCCGACCGGCCCCCGTGATTGAGGTTTCGGGGCGGTTGTTTCCGGTCGAGGTGCGGTGGCGTCCACCTCAGCTTGTGGCAGATCAAGAGTTGATCGAATTGCCTGAAGCGATTGGTCAGGCGATTGACGAAGTCTGGCGCGAGCGTCCCGGTGACGTCTTGGTTTTCTTGCCTGGTGAGCGCGAAATCCGCGAGGTCGAGACCCACCTTCGCAGGCATCCGCCGGGTCCGCCGTCACAGCGTCAGGCGATGGAAGTGTTGCCACTCTATTCGAGGCTGGCCGCTGGCGACCAGATGAAAGTCTTTGGTGCTGATGGGGGCCATGGGCGGCGGATTGTGCTGGCCACCAACGTGGCAGAAACCTCGGTCACGGTCCCGGGGATTCGCTATGTGATTGACCCGGGGCAGGCGCGTGTCAAACGCTATCGTTATCGTGGCAAGGTCGAGCAGTTGCAAGTTGAGGGCATCTCGCGAGCAGCGGCCAATCAGCGCGCCGGTCGCTGTGGTCGGGTCGCCGATGGCGTTTGCGTTCGCCTTTATGAGGCCGACGAGTTCGAGCGCCGCCCAGCCTTCACTGACCCGGAAATTCTGCGCTCCTCGCTGGCTGGCGTCATCTTGAGAATGATGGCGCTGGGTCTTGCAGACGGGGTCGACGCGGTCGAATCGTTTCCATTTCTCGACGCGCCGCCGCGGCGGGCGATTGTGGATGGTCAGGCCTTGTTGCTTGAGCTTGGGGCGCTCGATGACGAGGGGCGCCTCACAGAGACGGGCCGCACTCTTGCGCGCCTGCCACTGGATCCGCGGGTTGCACGGATGCTTCTGGCCGGCCGTACGACTGGAGCCCTGCGCGAGATCCTCATCGTTGCGAGTGCCCTGTCGGTGCAGGACCCTCGTGAACGCCCGGCCGAGGCGGCTCAGGCTGCCGACGAGGCTCAGAAGCTATTCGCTGATGAGCGCAGTGATTTTGTGGGTTGGGTCAAGCTCTGGGACTGGATTCAGAGTCTGGCCAATGGCGGTCTGAGTCAACGCAAGCGCGAGCAGATGCTGCGGACGAAGTTCCTGAACCCGCGGCGGGTGCGTGAATGGGTCGACATCCACCATCAACTGCAAACCGCGATCGCCGATCTTGGATGGCAAGAGAATACGGTTGCGGCTTCCTATCAGGCGCTTCACGAGGCGCTGCTGGCAGGCCTTCTGGGCAATGTCGGCAACAAGGCCGGCGAGGAGGCCCATTACCTCGGGACGCATGCGGTTCGGTTCTGGCCCCATCCATCGACGGGGACAAAAAAGGGCGCCAAATGGTTGATGGCCGCCGAGTTGGTCGATACAACGCGTCTCTACGCGCGTGGCTTGGCCCGAATCGAACCTGAGTGGATTGAGCGCATCGGCGCGCATCTCATCAAGAAAAATTGGAGTGAGCCGCACTGGGAAAAGAAGGCGGGCCAGGTCATGGCGGCAGAGCGGGGAATGCTTTATGGCCTGATCGTGTACGCCGGCCGGCGGGTTTCATTTGCGCAACGGGAACCCAAGCTCGCGCGGGAACTTCTGATCCGGGAAGGCCTTGTGGCGGGCGACTGGGACAGTCGGCTCCCGTTTATCCTGCATAACCAGCGACTGGTCGCCGAGATCGAGCAACTTGAACACCGGATGCGCCGTCCAGATCTGCTGGTCGATGAACATCGCTTATTCGATTATTACGATGCGCGTATTCCACCGTCGGTGATTTCGGGGCAAACGCTCGAGCGCTGGTGGCGGGACGCTTCTCGTACCGATCCCCAATGCCTGCATCTGAGTCGTGACTTTTTGCTAAGACGCGAGGCGGGCGATGCGGCCGACGAAGCGGCGGATGACCAGCGTTTCCCGCGCAGTCTCGAAATGCGCGGAGCCCGTTTTTCACTCGCCTACCTCTTCGAGCCCGGAGACCCCCGTGACGGGGTCACGATGAACGTGCCGCTGGCCTTATTAGCGCAGGTCGATCCAGTCCGAACAGACTGGCTTGTGCCGGGCTTGTTGCGCGACAAAGTGTTGGCACTTCTGAAATCCTTACCCCCCAAGATTCGGCACCGCTGTCAGCCTTTGGTCGAGACCGCAGACGCTTTCCTCGCGTCATTTCCCATCGACGAAGCGCCAGCGTTGGCCCTAACCGATGCATTGTCCGAGTGCATTCGGGAGCGTACTGGTCTGCGCCCGCGCCCGGATGATTTCAGGTTGGAGACTCTGCCCGTCCACTTGCGGATGAATTACGTTCTCGCCGATCCTCATGGCCGTGAGTTAGGGGTTGGCCGCAACCTGGCGCAACTGCGCGCCGAACACGGCCGTGAAGCGCAGAGCGCGCTCCGTGAGGCCTTCGCCGCTGTTGCCCTAAGTTCAGTGAAAGATGGGGTGAAAGCCGATGCGGCCAAGGTTCGCGTGGTCAATGGGCCGCCGCCCATCTCAGCGCCCATTGCATCGCCCATTGCATCGCCCATTGCATCGCCCAAAGCAGCGTCCACTTCGGAGGCTCGCTCGGGGGCCGAAGTGGCGGTTGCAGCGGCGGTCCCCGCGGAGCCACAAACGAGCTGGGTTTTCGGTACCCTTCCCGAGTTGCTGGAGCTGCGCCGCCACGACCAGACCTTGATTGGATTTCCTGGCTTGGTCGATCGGGGTGCGGGCGTCACGATTGAGTTGTTTGATGACCCCGAGGTTGCTCGGACGGCGCATCGGGGTGGCGTCGCCCGGCTGGCTTCGATCGCCCTGCGCGAACCCCTTAAAGCGCTTGAACGCGCCATTCCCGACCTGCCTCGGCTGGCGATGGCCTGGCTGCCCTTTGGGTCAGCTGAAGAGTTGCGCGCGGAATTGCAGGCCGGCGCGCTCGCGCGGACCGTTCTGCATGAGTCGCCTCCGATGGACGCTGAACAATTCGAGCGCCGGATCACTGACGCCCGCCCCAGAATTGGTTTGATTGGTCAGTCCTTTGCCCGGGAGGTCGCCGCGGTTCTGCTTGAACATCAGACCTTGTTGCGCAAATTGCCAACTGCAAAGTCAAACCCGACGGTTGCGGCGGATCTGGAACGACAGTTGACGGAGCTTTTGCCCAAACGTTGGCCAACTGCGACACCGACTGACCGACTCGGGCATTTGGCGAGATATTTGAAAGCCATGGCGTTACGGCTAGACAAACTTCGGGCTGACCCGGTCCGCGACGCAGCTAAAAGCGCAGAAATCTCGCCGTTGTTGCAAAATCTGCGGCGGGCGCAGATTGGGCGGCGTGGTGCGGTAGATCCTCGACTAGAGGAATACCGCTGGCTGCTCGAAGAGCTGCGGGTTTCGCTGTATGCGCAGGAACTGCGCGCGGCGGTTCCGGTGTCGGTCAAGCGTTTGCAGAAGATCTGGGAATCCATTGGGATATGAGTTGCCACCGGAGTGATCACCGAAACGATCGGTCTGAGTTCGAACCGACGCTACAACCTGCATTGCCCGCGCGGCGCAGGTTTTTAAGAGGCGTAGCCGGCGTCGGTGCGGGTGTGGTCGCCGGTTCGGCGGCGCTGATCGGACTTTCGAGTCAGGCGCAATCGGGGCCGGCCCCATTGGCCTTTGTGTTGAACTCGGCCGATGCCAACCTGTCATTGATCGATCAGCGATCGTTTACTGAGTCGACCCGCCTCGATGTCGGTAAAGAGCCGCACCATTTGTTTCCGACGCCCGACGATCGGTCCTTGATCGTCGCGAACGCTGGCAGTAATACGCTCTCCTTTTTTGACCCAGCGACGGCACAGTTGCAGGGGGTCATGCGCGGGATCGATGATCCTTATCAGTTGGGTTTCTCGCCCGATCAACGTTGGTTCGGCGTCGCAGCTTTGCGCCTTGACCGGATTGATATTTATCGTCACGAGGGCAACAGCCTTGCATTAGCGGCTCGTTTACCCGCCCCTCGCGCACCCAGTCACCTGGTCTGGTCGCAGGACAGTCGCTGGATGTTTGTCACGATGCAGGACAGTGACGAAATCTGTGCCCTAGACCTGCAGACGATGCAGATTGCTTGGCGTATGGGGTGTGGGCGGCAGCCTGCGGGCATCTGGATTTCCCCCGATGGCGGCATTTTGTTTGTTGGGGTAATGGGTGAAAATTATGTCAACGCCATCGACTGGCGGGCGCGCCGATCCGTTCGTCGGATCATGACGGGGGAGGGCGCCCACAATTTTCGGCCGTATGGAGACCGTCGCCATCTCTTTGTTTCCAATCGGGTTGCCAATACGGTCACCATCGTCGACATGCTTTCGATGGGCCTCGCGGGGGATATTCCGGTGCCGAGCGGCCCTGATTGCATGGAAATGGCTGCGGATGGACGCACCCTGTGGGTGACTCAGCGATGGGCACGGTCCGTGGCCATCGTTGATCTGGCCGAGCGCCGTGTGGTTCGGTCAATCAATGTCGGGCGATCGCCGCATGGCTTGTTCATGCTCAATCGTGCACCTTGGGTCTGATTGCTGGTGCGCCATTGACGCCGATTCCGCCAAGTTTTGAAACGATCCAGGTCGCCCCTGCGGCCGGTTGTCGGGCGAGTGTTTATCTCACCCTGGATACAGGCACGATGCGGCATGCGGACCTGATCGCTGCCATTCTCGATCGGCACGCCGTCAAGGCGACCTTTTTTCTGGCCAATGAGACGACGATACGCGGCGATGCCGCCCTTGACGATTCTTGGATACCCTTTTGGCGCTCGCGGGTTGCTGAGGGGCATGCGTTCGGTTCCCATACCTGGCGTCATGGTCGATTTGTGGGGGATTTGGCGGCACCCGATGGGGCAGTTCGCTATCGGCCTCAGGTCGGCGAGAATGCTGGTGAAACGCTCAAGCTTGAGGCCCAGGGGGTTTGCGCGGAAATCGAGCGGGTCAATCAACGGTTTAGAACCATTACCGGGCGTGCTCTGGACCCCTGGTGGCGGGCCCCTGGGGGGATCGTGACGCCCAATGCACTGCGGGCCGGGCAAGCTTGCGGCTGGACTCATGTGGGCTGGGCGCCCGCGGGTTTTCTGGGCGATGAATTGCCTTCCGAACAGGCCTCGAATGACGCGTTGGTCAAGCGTGCGCTGGCCCGAGTTCGCGATGGCGATATCCTGATGGCCCATTTGGGTATTCGTTCGCGACGCGATCCCTTCGCGCCAGCGCTCGAGCCACTGATTGCTGGATTAAAAGCCCGCGGTTTTTGTTTTGCAACTCTTCCCCGGCAGTGACCACCCGACCATGATTTCGGTTCTTGACTCTGCTCTCCTGGCCACCCAGCAGGCCGTCTACGAACACGCTGTTCAGCCCGTTCTTCTGGCGTTCGGTGAAATGCGCCTGGCCGAATTGGCTTACGACGCGACCGAGTGGCCAGTGATTGGCGTGCTGGAGTTTGCCGTCATGGTGCCCCTGATGATGGCACTCGAGCGGGCATTTCCAGTCGAGGCCGTGCATGACCGTCGCGCGGTCATCACCGACATGTTGTACGCGCTACTGCACCGTATCGGCGTCTTCCCGGTATTGGCTTTCTTGCTGCTGACGCCCGTCTTTGACTCCATCGAGGGCCTCATGCGCCTCGGCGGTTTCAGCCGACCCGACCTGGATGCGCTTTGGCCGGGGCTGACCGATCGCCCCCTGGTGTCCTTTTTGATGTACTTGATCGTGCTGGATTTTGTTGATTACTGGATTCATCGTGGCCAGCACGCATGGCGGTGGTGGTGGGAGTTGCACGCAGTTCATCACAGCCAGCGCCAGATGACTTTTTGGTCTGATGAGCGCAATCACCTGTTTGACGATTTGCTGCGTGACGCGATCCTGGCGGTGGTGGCCTTGCTGATCGGCGTGGCGCCTGGGCAATTCGTCTGGTTAGTCGTTGCATCGCGTGTCATTCAGCAGTGGCAGCATGCCAACTTGCGATTGCGTTTGCCAGGGCCGATCCGGCACCTCATCGTCGGACCGGAGTTTCATCGGCGCCATCACGGGATTGGTGTGGGCCATGAAGGACGGGCGCAGGGGGTCAACTTTGGCGTCTTGTTCCCGTGGTGGGATCAATGCTTTGGAACGGTGGACTGGCGTGATGGTTTCGTCCCAACGGGTATCCGCGACCAGTTGCACGGGCGCGAGTATGGACGGGGGCTATTGGCGCAGCACTGGTTTGCGCTGCGTCGGATTCTGAATCCAGGATTTACTGGGCGCTAAGTCGATCACCAGGTCGGGAGTTTTTTGATGTCGTTTGGTTTGATGGTCATTGGTGACGAAATTCTGTCTGGCAAGCGCCAGGACAAGCACTTTTCGCAGGTGCTTTCGCTGTTGTCGGCCCGGGGTCTGCAACTCAGTTGGGCCGAGTTTCTGGGTGATGATCGCGATCGACTGACCGAGGTGTTGTGCCGGAGTTTCGAGCGCGGCGATCGGGTGATTTCGTGCGGTGGGATCGGCGCGACTCCGGACGACCATACCCGGCATGCGGCGGCAGCAGCTCTCAAAGTGCCATTGGTCGCGCACCCGGAGGCGGTTGAGTTGATTACTCAGCGTTGTCACGAGATGGCACTTGAGGGCAAGGGTAGTGCCGACATGAACCTGCCCGAGAACAGGCAGCGGCTCAAAATGGGGGAATTCCCTGCGGGTAGTCGAATCATTCCAAACCCTTACAACCGGATTCCTGGTTTCTCAGTGGCCGATCACTGGTTTGTGCCAGGCTTCCCGGTTATGGCTTGGCCGATGGTGGAATGGGTGCTTGATCACCAGTACAAGCACCTGCACCATCGCGAAGCGTTGATCGATCGATCGATGATCTTGCACGATTTGGCAGAATCGAACATCACACCGTTGATGGAGGCTGTCGAGCGGGAATTCCCACAGGTCAAGGTCTACAGCCTCCCCTCAATGGGTGAGGGAGGGGCTCGACGCCATATTGAGCTCGGCGTTAAAGGCGAGGAGGCCGCGGTGGCCGCGGCTTTTGCAGCGATCGAGCGCGGTATCGAGGCACTTCGAAGCGCCTAGCGTTGCGGGGAATTCCGCCGCCCGTGCGGCCGCTTTAGGCAAGAAAAAGCCCGGGCGCACCGGGCAAACGTACCGACGATCCTTTGATCCAGTCGGTACGCGGAGGAGACAGCGAAATTGCCTGATCAGGCGGCTTTGCGGGTACGCGTGGCCGGCTTGGCGGTGGTTGTTGCCAGGACATGCGAATCAGTCGATTCAGCTTTTTGTGATGCTGCGGCTTGCTGTCCCACCTTGGCGGCATGGTCCAGTGATGAGCGCACCAGCGACATCGCATTACGCGCGGCGGCGAACATCGGCTCACTCCCTGCAGGGGCGGTTTTGGCGGCCGTTTCAATCCACGCCTGGGTCACTTCCTGACCTTCATGAATATGCTTCTGAATAGTTTCGGTGATGGCGTCGCGGGTCTCGGTGCTGATTTCGTAGGCCTGACGGGCGTAGGCGGAGATTTTTTCGCTGGCAGGATTCTTCATCGAAGACAGATGCGTGGCTAGCTTCTGGGGATCCTTAAGATCTGCCAGGGCTTGAGCCTGGCTGGCCATATCTTCGAGCAGGCTACGGCTTGCCTGAAGCTGGAGGGCGATGAGTTTCTCGGTACCTTCGATCGCTTTGAGGCTGATGGTGTGGACCAAATCGAGCATGAGGTTTTGTGCGGGCAGGGCGGGGTTCGTCGTGGTTTTCATAGGATTACTCTCGGGTAAAGCTTAAAAAATCAGGGGCGCGGGCATTGGTGCGCCGCACCACGGCAATATCTCGCGCGATCGACCTCGAGTCAAGAAGAATTTGGTGCGATGCAACAATTCTGTCACGCGTCTATTCTTTCAACGCTATGAAAGCCTTCCACAGTGACCAGTTCGTGCTTCCGCTCCCACCCGAGCACCGATTTCCCATGCGAAAGTACTCGCTCCTGCGTGCAGCGATCGAGCAAAGCTTGCCGCAGGTGGAACTACTTGAGCCTCCGTCCGCAACGGATGGGCAGTTGGCGCTCGCACATCACCCCGACTGGATTCGCCGTTTTTGCAACGGGCACCTTGATCGTGCGGACCAGCGAGCGATTGGGTTTCCGTGGTCGCCCGAAATGGTGGAGCGTTCCCGGCGCTCCGCTGGTGCCACGATTGCAGCAGCACGCGTCGCTCTCGTCGAGGGAGTGGGCGTCAATTTGGCAGGGGGCACCCATCACGCCCATGCCGATCGGGGCGAGGGTTTTTGTTGCTTCAATGACGTGGCGGTTGCTGCCCGCTTGATGCAGGCCGAGAATCGCGCTCGTCGTGTTGCGATTGTGGACCTGGACGTTCACCAAGGTAACGGCACGGCAACCATTTTGGCGATGGACTCGACCATTTTTACGCTCTCGATTCATGGGCAACGCAATTGGCCGTTCGCTAAGGCCCGGAGTGACCTCGATGTGGGTTTGCCGGATGGCACTCGCGACGACGCCTACCTCTCGGAGTTGACCAATGCACTGCGTGCGCTGGAAGCGCGTTTTGCGCCTGATTTGCTGTTGTTCATCGCGGGGGCTGACGTGTTGGCTGGCGATCGACTTGGGCGCCTGTCATTGACCCCTGCCGGGATCGAGGCCCGCGACCGGATGGTCTTTGAATGGGCGCAAGTCCGCAGTCTTCCCGTTGCGGTCGCGATGGGCGGTGGTTACTGCACTGAGATTGAAAGGACGGTTTCTGTGCATCAGGCAACCGTTGCAATCGCGGCGGAATTTTTCCGACCCAAGATCGTTGCCTCATGAGCGCCGAGCGGTATCTACGTGGTCTCTGATATGCGGGTAGTTGATAAAGGCCCGGGGGCGGCGCGCTGGTTGGCGGTGGGAGTACCGCTGGGGTTCGTTTTGCTTTGGTCGACCGGGTTCGTGGTTGCGCGGTGGTCGGCACCTCACTCGCCGCCGCTGGTATTTTTGGCGGTTAGGGTGGCGATTGCAGCTGTTGTGCTCGCCCTCTGGGCGGTATTAGCACGAGCGCCCTGGCCCGAGCGAAACCTCATTTGGCATCTGGCATTCGCCGGAATGTTGGTGCAGGGGTGTTATCTCGCCGGTGTTTGGGTGGCCATCAGCCAGGGAATGCCCGCCGGTCTAACGGCCTTGATTGTGAATCTACAACCGGTCTTGACCGCGTTGACCGCCCCATGGTGGTTGGGTGAACGCCAATCTGCTCGCGGTTGGCTCGGATTGTTTCTTGGCTTTGCCGGGGTCGCTATGGTGGTGGCGCATCGGGTCAGCATTGACCATCTCGCCCTGTCTTCGATTTTGTTGTCGGTTCTCGCCTTGGTTGGAATTACGGCCGGGTCGCTCTGGCAGAAGCGTTATGTGCCGCACTTTGATTTGCGCACGGGAACTTGTATCCAGTACCTGGCGAGTTTCTTGATCTTTGCGCCCCTCGCCTGGTTTTTTGAAGGGGTCTGGCCATCGTGGCACCCAGACCTGCTGGGTACGATGTTGTGGTCGGTTTTTGCGCTCTCGATTGGCGCTGTTTTTCTCATGTTTATGTTGATGCGCCGGGGCGAGGCAACGCGCGTCGCGAGCCTTTTCTATCTTGTCCCACCGGTTACTGCCCTCATGGCATGGGCTCTCTTTCGGGAGCCCTTCGGATTGATGGCTGCCTTTGGTATGGTGGTGACTGCCGTCGGGGTGTCGCTGGTCCAGGTTCGGTCGAAGTGACGTCCGCTTTGGCAAACATTTCTTTAGATCGATTCAAGAGTTTTAAATTTTGACTATTTCAAGAGCTAAATTCCCGCGAACGGACTATCTGGCCTGGCGAACGATCCCCACGCGCTGGTCCGACAATGATGTGTATGGCCATGTAAATAACGTGGTCTATTACGAATGGTTTGATACTGCGGTCAATAGCTTGTTGGTCGATGCGGGTGTTCTGGACCTCGCGCAGAGTCAAGCCATCGGGCTGGTTGTGGAAACCGGATGCGCATACTTCGCGTCGGTGGCCTACCCCGAAACAGTCGAAGCCGGCATTCGGGTCAGCCGGCTCGGAAATTCCAGCGTTCGCTATGAAGTGGGTATTTTCAAGCCCGGTGAATCCTACGCTGCAGCAGCTGGGCATTTTGTGCACGTCTATGTCGACCGGGACAGCCGCCGTCCCGTTCCGTTGTCGGCGCCGCTCAGGTCATTACTCGAGCCCTTGATCGTCCCGCCAACGACCTCAGAACCTGGGGTGACACTTGAACAGGATCGGGCCGTGGTCGACCGAATCATGGTCGGGCGTCGATCTGTACGCGCTTTTTTGCCTAAGGCAGTCTCTCAGGCAACGGTCCACGAAATCCTGGGTGCCGCGAGTCGGGCCCCATCAGGCGTAAATACACAGCCCTGGCAGGTCCGAGTGCTGGCCGGCGAGCCCCTCCGGAAATTCTGCGACCAACTTTGTGAGGTGGTCGACGACCCCGAGCAGTCCGCGCAACATCAGTATGAGTACGCCTACTATCCGCACGAGTGGGCCTCACCGTATCTCGACCGTCGGCGTCAGATCGGGTGGGCACTTTATGGGTTGTTGGGGATTCAACGCGGGGACCAAGAGCGGATGCACGCCCAAAACCGGCGTAATTTCCGCTTTTTTGATGCGCCGGTCGGGTTGATATTCACCATTGATCGGGTACTGCAGCAGGGCAGCTGGCTCGATTACGGCATGTTCTTGCAGAATGTGATGCTGGCAGCTCGCGCACGTGGTCTTGACACTTGTCCGCAGGCTGCGTTTGCGCAGTTTCATCGCGTGATTACCGAAGCACTCGATATCCCGGAACGCCAAATGCTGGTCTGTGGAATGGCATTGGGTTACGCCGATCCTGCAGCCATTGAAAATTCGCTGCAAACGCCGCGAGAGGCCGTTGATCAATTCGCTTTTTTCCAGGGATTTTGAGAGCTGTTCTCGGTTTGAGTTTCACAGAATTTGATAAACTCTTGTTTTGGCTGATTTTAGAGTGTTGAGATGCGAGCTTTAGCTCCCCTGTTTGGTTGCGTTTTAACGGTCGTGGGACTGGCGCTTGCAGGGTCGGTGCACGCGGCTCGTGAAAGCGGAGGCGGGCATTCTCATCTGGCCGCTAGACCGGTCGCTCACGACGCGAATGCCAGGAATCATCATCAGATCGCCGGAACGCCAGCGCAGGTTCGGGGCCGTTCAGACATTCAGGATCGGTTGCGCAAGGCACAGGTTGCGGCCTTGCTTGAAGGGCGCGAAGCCAAAGTAACCGTACAGCGGGCCGCTCGCGACGCGCGCTCCTCACGGGTTGGGCGTGAACGTCCCTCAGCCACCCTGCGGGGCGGTGCGCGGACCCCAACCGTGTCGGCCCAACGGGCGTTGATCAGTCAGTCTTCACTGAGCCAGTCTTCGCTGGGACAATCCTCGCTCAGCCATTCATTTGATTCGCCGCGCAGCGAGGCCTTTGCCGGTCGCCGATCGATTGCCAGGGCCACTGGTTTGCACACTGCTCCCGACCCGCTAGATTTGAATTCGGCGGTAGTGCTCGTTCTTGATCAGGAGTCCGGTCGCACTCTCTACGAGAAGAATGCCGGCGCGGTCCTCCCAATTGCATCAATCACGAAATTGATGACGGCGATGGTGGTTCTTGAGACCGGGGATTCCTTGCAGGAGTTGATCGAGATCACCGAGGCGGATGTTGACACCGAGAAGCACAGCAGCTCCAGGGTTCGAGTGGGTACAACGCTGACGAGGGGCGAGCTCTTGCAGCTGGCCCTGATGTCCTCCGAAAATAGGGCCGCCCACGCGCTGGCGCGTCGCTCACGCTTGGGTCTGACAGGATTTGTCGCTGCAATGAACGCGAAGGCGCGCGCTCTGGGGATGAGCGACACCCAGTATTCGGATCCAACCGGGCTGTCGAGTCGCAATGTTTCGACGGCAAGAGACCTTTCGCGCCTGGTTCGGGTGGCGGCCGATCAACCCTTGGTTCGTCAGTTTTCGACGGCGACTGACATGATTGCGTTGGTACCCAATCAGCAGGTGTTTCGTAACACCAACCGTCTGATCCGTTCAGGCGACTGGGAGATTGACGTCTCGAAGACTGGCTATATCTCGGAAGCTGGACGTTGTCTCGTGATGCAGGTACGGATTCAGGGGCGTCCGACGACGGTCGTACTTCTGGATGCGTTTGCGAGTCAGGCCCGGACGACGGACGCGATGCGCATTCGTCGCTGGCTGGAAACCCCCGAAGGGAATCGCATTACAACCTCCTAACCGAGGCGGTTTAATCGCGGCGTCCTGACCAAGAAGTCCCGATTCGCCCGTCCCTTTAGAGGTCAGGTTCCCAGCCTAGCGCGCTCGAGATCTGCTCGGTCGTCAGGCAAAGTCGCTCGACCCACTCGTTTTGAAGAAATTCGGCGGGCGCAGAGATCGAAAGCCCGGCGACCAGCCGGCCGCTGTCGTCGCGGATGCCGGCAGCGATGCAGCGCACACCGAGCTCAAGTTCTTCATTATCTCTTGCATAACCGCGGGCTCTTACGAGCGACAACTCGCGATCCAGGGTGGTGATATCGGTGATGCTGTTGCGGGTCTGGCCGGCAAGCCCGGTCCGATGCACATAAGCCCGCACCTGACGCGCATCATCGGCCGCCAGGAACAGTTTTCCGACCGAGGTCAGGTGTAACGGAGCTCTTCCGCCAATGGCACGAACCACCTGCATACCACTGCGCTCGCTCACGGCCCGTTCGATGTAGACGATCTCGTCTCCCCGCCTGACCGACAGATTGACCGGCTGACCAGTGCCCCGGTGCAACTCCCGCATCGGATGGAGTGCCGCATCGCGCACACTCAGGCGTGCCTTGACCAGGTTGCCCAATTCAAGCAAACGCAGCCCAAGTTGGTAGGTGCCGGGTTCGACCCGTTCAACGTATCGCGCGAGGACCAGGTCGTTGAGAATTCGGTGCGCGGTCGAGGGATGCAGACCCGTTCGCCCCGAGAGATCCTTGAGGCTGGCCGGGTCACTCTCGAGCGCAAGCGCATCGAGCAGTGCAACCATTCGGTCAAGTACTTGGATTGCACCCCGGGTGCCGGAGGGGTCAGGTTCAGAAATGCTGCGCTGCGTCATCCCCCGGATTCTGCATGATTTCTAGCCCGCCGTGTCGGCGAATGCGACGCGGTGACACCTTTGGGCCGCCTTCTGCAGGTCAACGCCTGCGGGATTGTCAGGCCTGGAGATTGACGAGAGCGCTTTGGTAGTAGCCCACGGATCGCGCGATGCGCAAGGTCTCTTCGGGCGGGATCTGGCGGATGACGTCCCCAGACTCTGAATCCCGAACGGTGATGACCTGCTTGTTGGCGTCCTTGTCAAAGCTGTGGTCGAGCTCAAAACGACGCCCCAGGCGCTGCAAAAAGTCCTGAATGCGACGAGTTGCCGCCTCAAGCGTCGGGCGCAGGGAGGCCTTGATGTCCGCGGCGTCTTTCGCTTGACGCTGGGTGTCGGCAACTTTGACGTCTGGCTTGAGTTCGGGCCGCGTAACGGCGTTGCCCGTAGCCTGCGCGACCTGATCTGCATCTTTGTTGGCCTGTACCGCGTCGGCCAAAAGCCGGTAGGTCTCTTGGCCCCGATCACGGGCCGAGTTTCGGGCCGCACCACCCGCTTGTGTGGCGGTACGCTCAATCCCCACCGGGGCGGTGGTTGGACGTGTGGGCTGAATTCGATCGGACATGTTTGAAAAACTCCACTACATGGGTTGATTTATTATCATTTTTTTTAAAGCGCCGCAAGTGGCCCGGGCTCGCCGGCCATCAGCCACAAAATCCACCCGTCAGATGGAATCAAACGACTCGCGGTTCGATGGTGAGCGTGAGCCCGAAAAGCTTGCGGATATCGCGCTGAATTTCCTCCGCTAATCGCCTGATTTGCTGGCCACTGGCGCCGCCATGGTTGACCAGCACGAGTGCATGGTCGGTATGAACGCCGGCGTCGCCCTGACGCCTGCCTTTCCAACCGGCGCGTTCAATCAGCCAGGCGGCGGGGAGTTTCATCGTCGGGCCATGTTGATCGGATGGATCGGTGGATACGACCGGATAGGCCGGAAGTCCAGGGAACCGTGCCTGCAACTCGAGCGCTCTCTCGCTACCGATGATTGGGTTGGCAAAAAAGCTTCCCGCATTACCAAGTCTCGCCGGGTCGGGCAGTCGGCGCGTACGGATCGCAATCACGGCTTCGGCAACTTCCTGTGGGCAAATCGCCTGTGTTGATGAGCCTAGCCCCTTTGCTTCGCGAATGGCGTCGACTTGCGCGCGAAGATCGCCGTAGTTGAGTTGCAGCTCGCTGTCGCCGTGCGCGTGATGTCTTAGACGTAAGGTGACCGAGCAGATCAGCCAATGTGCTGCTCGAGCCTGTTTGAAAATGCTGTCACGGTAATTGAACTCGCAGTCTTGGGCGTCGAGGGTCAGCCAAGTACCGTGCGCCAGATCGAAAACCCGCGCCGACTCAAACACGTCTGCAAGCTCTGCCCCATAGGCCCCGATATTTTGGATCGGGGCGGCACCCACCGTCCCCGGGATCAAGGCCAGATTCTCGAGCCCTTGAAACCCCATTGCCAGTGCCCACATGACCAGTCCATGCCACGACTCGCCCGCGCCAACGACCACCCGGACGACATCAGAACTGCTATCAATTTGATAACTTTTGCCGGGTAGACACACCCGAATGACGGGTTCCGTCAGGTCACGGGTGAAGAGCAGATTGCTGCCACCACCCAGAATAAGCGCTGTCCGACCCGCAAGCCATTGCCGGATGTCGCCGAGTTGCTCCTCGTGCTCAAGGTCTACGAGTTGAGATGCCCAGGCGGCCACGCCGAATGTGTTGAGCGTCCTCAGGTCGACATTAGTGCGGAGTTTCATCGCCCTCGAACAGCAAGGCGCAGGTAGATCGGCGCGAAAGGCTCGGCTTGGTTGATTAAGATAATGTGCTCGCGGGCGAGTTCGAGCAAGGCCACAAATGTGACAACCGCAACCGACAGGTTTGGAACTGGGTCGAAGAGTTCATCGAACGTGATGAAGGGGCGATCCGCCAACGCGCGCAGGACTCGAGTCATGCAGTCCCGGATCGAGATCTGGGCGCGCTCGATTCGATGGTGCACGACGAGTTTTGCACGTTGAATGACCCCCTGCCAGGCCAACTGCAAATCAGCCAGCGTGACGGTCGGCTGGCGGATGCGGGCATCTGGTTCCCACTCGACTGTCGCGGCATTGAAATCTCGACCAGCCTGAGGCATTGCATCAAGCCGGGCTGCAGCGAGGCGGATCTGTTCATACTCGATCAGGCGGCGCGCGAGTTCGGCTCGCGGGTCCTCCGGCTCGGTTTCGCCAGGGGCGACGGGCCTGGGCAAGAGGCCTCGCGATTTGATCTCGATGAGCATCGCGGCCATCAGCAGGTACTCGCCCGCCAGTTCGAGATTTCGATCGCGAATCTCTTCGATGTAGACGAGGTACTGGCGGGTTATCTCCGCCATGGGGATGTCGAGGATATTGAAATTCTGGCGGCGAATCAGGTACAGCAGGAGATCGAGAGGACCTTCGAACGCGTCTAGGAATACTTCGAGTGCGTCTGGCGGAATGTAGAGATCGCTTGGTAACTCAAGCAGCGGCGTGCCGTAGAGTTTTGGTCCGGAGCGATCGGAGAGGGTTAGATCCGAATTGCCGGAAGCGGCCGCGTCGCGCTTCGCCCCGCTTTCCGCCGCGTCGAGCAACAACACGTCCTCGCGCAGTTAACGCTTTGTGGACGTCTGGTAAACGTATCCGGGCTGTTGCAAACGAGACTCAGCCTGACGGGCGAGCCGATCCCGGTCCAGCAACTTGTCCCACCAGAGGGCGCGACCGCGACGCTGCTCGACCTCTAGATGAGGGCGATCTTTTTTGAGCGCATCCAGAAACTGGGTTAGTTCAGATTGATACATATGCGAATTGTAGGCGATGCCGGTCTGAATTACCAAGGCTGATCATTGAATGCCTGATCGATCGTAGACGCTTGTCCAGCGGGCCCCAGGCGGTCGAGAAATCCGCTGCGCTTCATCAGATCCAGCACGGCTCCGGAGGCTGCGATTACGACCAGTCGGCCACCCGTGCGCTGAATTGATCGCCGCAGATTGTCCAGCGCTTCCTGGCCTGTTGCATCCATGTAGAGCAAGCGGGTGAGGTCCAGCAAAACAACCTTGGGCAGGGACTCGGATGGGTCGAGCAGGACTTCAATTTTGTCGATCGAGCCAAAAAAGAGGGCGCCCTCGATCCGCCACAACCCTGCGGTCTTGGTTCGATCTGAGGCTAGGTTTGCCACAGAGTCAATTGGCAAGGGGACTGACTCAACCCGCGTCAGGGTGGAAATCCGCCAAATGAAGAACAGGCAGGACAGCATCAGGCCCACTTCGACGGCCACCGTGATGTCGAAGACCACGGTTAGCAGGAAGGTGCTCAAGAGGGTCGTTCGATAGGGCAGATGGAAACGCTTGAGTTCCTCGAATGCGCGCCATTCGCCCATGTTCCACGCCACCATGAGCAGGATGGCGCCCAGCGTCGACAGTGGGATGTGACTCGCAAGGGGCGCCGCAAGCAACACGATGGCGGCGAGTGTCAGCGCATGAACGATCCCTGCAATCGGGGTTCGTCCCCCCGCTCGCACATTCGTTATCGTCCGCGCAATGGTTCCGGTTGCGGCGATCCCACCAAACAGTGGGCTCACCAGATTGGCGACGCCCTGGGCCATCAGTTCCTGATTGGGGTCATGACGATCATCAATCATCCCGTCGGCTACGCGGGCGCAGAGCAGCGACTCAATTGCGCCGAGCAATGCGATCGAGAGCGCGGGGGCAACCAGTTGCCGGGCAGACTCCCAGTCCAACGCCGGGAGTGCGGGTAGAGGCAATTGCGCGGGGATGCCGCCAAATCGGCTTCCGATCGTTTCAACGGGTAAATCGAACGCCACAACCGCCAGGGTGCCGAAAACCAGCGCGATCACACTCGCAGGGACCCTGCCGACAATCGGCTTTCCGGAGGTCCATCGCGGCCACAGCATGAGAATCAGCAACGAGGCGAGCGCGACCATCATTGCCCAGGGGTTGAGGCTCGGAAGGGTTTCCCAAATGATTTGTATTTGTGCGAAGAAATTTGCCGGCATCCGTTCGATTGGTAGGCCGATCAGGTCGCGCATCTGTTGGAGCGCAATCAGGACCGCGATGCCATTGGTGAACCCGATAATGATCGAAACCGGAACGAATCGGATCAGGACGCCCATTCGCAGGGCGCCCATTGCGAACAAAAAGCCACCGGCCATCATGGTGGCGATGAGCAAGTTGGCGACACCGTACCGGTCGACGATGCCATAGAGCAGGGCAACAAAAGCGCCGGCCGGACCGCCAATCTGGACCCGCGAACCACCGAGCAGTGAGATCAGCAATCCCGCCACAATCCCGGTTATGAGCCCCTGTTCAGGCTTGACCCCGCTGGCAATTCCAAAGGCCATTGCCAATGGCAATGCCACGAACCCCACGGTCATCCCCGAGGTGACGTCACGCACGAACGCCGCGCGGCTATAACCTTTGAGTGCGAGGATCAGCCTTGGCCGGAACGTTGCCAAGGCCAATCTCACGGTCAGTTCACGCGCATGCCGGGCCGGGCGCCCGAGTCGGCATTGAGGAGGTAGATGCCGGGGTTCTGCGGGTCGTCTGACCCCGCAGCGAGGACCATGCCTTCGGAAACGCCAAATTTCATTTTTCGGGGTTCAAGATTGGCGACCAATACCGTCAGGCGGTTGATTAATTGCTCAGGTGCATAGACCTGCGCAATACCCGAGAACACTTGCCGTGGGCGGTCTTCACCGACATCCAGCATCAACCGCAGGAGTCGGTTGGAGCCCTCGACTCGCCCAGCCTCAACGATCCTGGCGACCCGAAGTTCCACCGCGTTGAATTGATCAATGCTGATCGTTGGCAAGGCTGATGTCGTCGACGTTGCTGCGGGCGTTGCCGAATGCGCCGCTTGGGTTGGCGCAACGGTACTCGGAGCTGCCTGTGGCGGCGTGTCAAAGAGCGCGTCGATCTGTTTGGCTTCCACTCGTGTCATCAGGTGCTCATACGCGCCAATACGGCCGCCCTCTGGGTTGAATTGCAGGCAGGCCGACCAGGGTAAAACCCCGCCCGTCATCTGCTGGTGGCAATTTAAAAAGTGCAACGCATGCTCGGTCGTCGCGGGCAGGACTGGGTGGAGAAAGACGGTCAGGATGTGGAAGGCCTCGATCAGCGTAGAACAGACCGCCTGAAGTTCGTTGGCCAGATCGGGGTTGCGCGCCAGTTCCCAGGGTTTCACCTCATCGGCGAACTGGTTCACACGATCGGCGAGGGCCATGATTTCGCGAACTGCGCGACCGTTGTCCCGCGCGTCCCAGGCGTGTGCGATCGAGTCCGCAGACCCACGCAGGCCCTTGATCAACTCAAGCGATCGGGTCGAGTCATTCGAAGCGGTCCCGGTGGCGATCACCTGACCATCGAAGCGTTTGTTCAGAAAGCCAGCCGCCCGACTCGCGATGTTGACGTACTTGCCGATCAGATCCGAGTTCACTCGGGCCAGGAAGTCATCCGGATTGAAATCAACGTCCTCGACCCGGGCATTGAGCTTTGCTGCGAGGTAGTAGCGTAACCACTCAGGGTTGAGCCCAAGTTCGAGATAGCGCTGAGGCGAAAGCCCGGTGCCACGCGATTTCGACATTTTTTCGCCGCTCACGGTCATGAAGCCGTGGACGTTGATCGCAGACGGCGATTTACGGCCCGAAAAATGGAGCATCGCGGGGAAGAAAAGGGTGTGGAAGTAAACGATGTCCTTCCCAATGAAGTGCACCTGTTCGACTTGCGGGTCTTTCATGAACGCGTCGAAATTTTGGACCGTCCGCGATTGCGCGTGCCAGTGCTGCGCAGCCTGCCCAGCATCGAAATGGTGCTTGAGTGCCGCGAGATATCCGATGGGTGCGTCCAGCCAGACGTAGAAATATTTGTTCGGGGCGTCAGGGATGGGAATGCCAAAGTAAGGGGCATCACGCGAAATATCCCAGTCGGCGAGTTTGGCGTCTGCTTCCTCGCCCAGCCACTCCCTGACTTTGTTCGCCACTTCGGTCTGAACTGGAGGCCTATCTTGTGTCGAAGCACCGCTTAACCAGGCTCTCAGATAGGCCACACAACGCGGATCGCTGAGTCGGAAAAAATAATGGTCCGATTTCGCGAGGACCGGGGTTGCGCCAGTGAGCGTCGATCTTGGATTGACCAATTCGGTCGCGTTATAGACCGCGCCGCAGACTTCGCAGGCATCGCCATACTGGTCGAGCGCACCACACTTTGGGCATCCGCCCTGAATGTATCGATCTGGCAAAAACATGGCCTTGACCGGATCGAAGAACTGCTCAATTTCGCGCACATCAACCAAGCCTGTGTCGCGCAAGGCCAGGTAGATCGCCTGTGAAAGTTCAACGTTCTCGGGGGTGTCGGTTGAGTGCCAGTGGTCAAATCGAATATGAAACCCATTCAGACTGGCGGGCCGTTCGGCTGCGATCTTGGCGACGAGTTCCTGCGGCGTCATTCCCAGCGATTCAGCCTTCAGCATGATCGGTGCGCCATGCGCATCGTCGGCCCCGACAAAGTGAACCTCGTGTCCGCGCATACGCTGAAAACGAACCCAGAGGTCGGCCTGGATGTATTCCATGATGTGGCCAATATGGAATGAGCCGTTCGCATAGGGCAGGGCGGTTGTGACAAAAAGGCGGCGGGAGGCGGAGGTCATGGGGGCATGCTTTGACGGGATAGCGGACGCTGGCAGTTTAGCAAGGCGGTTTGGGCGGGGATTTCCATTAGACTCGATCCCCCGATTACACTGAGTTCGAGGTGGCATTCGCCATGACTTCCACGCCAATTTCCGCGCCTATCTCGGTTGAACAGGCGACGCAGGCGCTGCGTTCCATTCTGGATCCCGAGACGGGACGCGATCTGGTCACCGAGGGCTGGGTCCGCAAAGTGCGGGTCGAACCGGCCGCTGGCGGGTTGACGGATATTTCGCTTGAAGTCGAGTTGGGGTACCCAGCAAACAGCCTCTTGGATGGACTGCGTCGCGACATCATTGCAGCCTTGCGCGCGTTGCCGGGGGCCGGGAACGTCAGCGCCACCGTGAGCCACAAGATCGTCGCCCACACGGTCCAGCGCGGCGTCAAACTGCTCACGGGGGTTCGCAATGTGATCGCGGTCGCCTCGGGTAAGGGGGGGGTTGGCAAGAGCACCACGACGGTGAACCTGGCGCTGGCACTTGCTGCGGAGGGAGCTACCGTAGGCGTTCTGGATGCCGACATTTACGGCCCCTCGATCCCGATGATGCTGGGCATCAGTGGTCGGCCAGAGTCGGAGGATGGCAAGACGATCGAGCCGATGATGGGGCATGGTTTGCAAGCCTCTTCGATCGGGTTTTTGGTGGATATGGATACCCCAATGGTCTGGCGTGGACCGATGGTGACGCAGGCGCTCGAGCAATTACTGCGCGATACCAACTGGCGCGATCTCGACTATTTGCTGGTCGACATGCCACCCGGTACCGGGGACATCCACTTGACCCTCGCGCAGAAGATTCCAGTGACCGGCGCGGTCATCGTGACCACGCCGCAGGACATCGCGCTTCTCGATGCCCGCAAGGGTTTGCGGATGTTTGAAAAGGTGGGCATCCCGATCCTGGGCATCGTCGAGAACATGGCTGTGCATCATTGTTCCCGCTGCGGTCACATCGAACACGTCTTTGGATCGGGTGGCGGTGAGCGCATGGCGCTCGAAACGGGCGTTGAATCTCTGGGCGCGCTGCCGCTCGATATTCGGATCCGTGAGCAGGCCGACAGCGGTCGTCCGACCGTTATCGCAGAGCCCGACAGCGCGATTGCACTCGCCTATCGAGCGATCGCCCGTAAGGTGGCGGTGCGGGTGGCGCAGCGCGCCCGGGACATGACCTCCAAGTTTCCGTCGATCGTTGTGCAAAACACCTGAATACAGGTGTAGATCCAGAAGCCATGGCCGAGCTGATTCATCTGCTGGTCGAATTCGCGGCAGTCACGGGGCTCGACCGTTTGTGGCAACGCCGCGGCGAAGAGCTGGTCGTCACGGGTGTGGTACTGATGGTTGCCGCAGTTTTGCAGCGGCTGGCACAGCGGCGTGCCCAAGGGTTCGATGATCATGATCTCGGTCGGGCATTCGCCGTTAGGGCTCGCAACGCGGTGGTTGCGGGTGTGGCCCTGATCCTTCTTCTCGCATGGGGTAGTGATCTCAAGAGTCTGGCCGTATCGGTCGCTGCGCTGGGCGCGGCGGCGGTGCTGGCAATGCGCGAGGTGATCGTATGTGCCTTGGGCGGTGTCTACCGGGTTTTGACCTCTGCGTATGAGGTTGGTGACATCATCGCGGTGACAGTCGGTAGCGAACTGGTGGGCGAGGTGGTCGATATTGATCTCATGCATACCGAGCTGATCGAACTGACTCCGGCAGGTCATGCAACGACCGCTAGGCTGCGCTTCCCCAATTCGGTTCTGCTGACATCGGCGGTGCGCAAACAGGGTCGAACCGGCGAATTGGGCGTGCGCACCCTACGCGTCCCGGTGACGCCCGGTGCAATGGATCTGGGTCGCGCCGAGTCGGCTCTGATGTCGGCAGCCTCTCGAGTTTGCGCGCCTTTCGCCGATGAAGCTGAACGTCAACTGGCCCGACGCCGGCAAGTCGAACTGGTCGGCTTGCCTTCGCATCAATTACGCGTGGCGCTGGTGGCTGAAAAACCCAATGAGGTTGCACTGGTCTTGCGCTACCCCTGCCCTGCCGGGAAACACGTCGAAATAGAGCGCGAGATTTTGCTAGGTTATTATAAATTCTTGCACCATGAGGCAGCGCAACCGGTCGGCCCTGAAGCACTACCGGCAACTTCGAATTCGCACTAAAAGAGGCTTCTGCGATGTCTATTAAATCCGACCGCTGGATCCGGCAAGCTGCCCTGGAGCAGGGCATGATCGAGCCGTTCGAGCCCGGGCAAATCCGCCACACGGCCGGCGGCGATCGCATTGTTTCGTTCGGGACATCAAGCTACGGATATGACGTCCGATGCGCCAACGAATTCAAGGTCTTCACCAATGTTTACAGCACGGTGGTTGACCCGAAGGCGTTCGATGACCGCAGCTTTATCGATATGGTGGGGGATGTCTGCATCATCCCGCCCAACTCCTTTGCGCTGGCTCGGACGGTCGAGTGGTTTCGGGTCCCGCGCGATGTACTTGTGATCTGCCTTGGCAAGAGCACCTATGCCCGCTGTGGAATCATTGTGAACGTCACTCCGCTCGAGCCCGAGTGGGAAGGCCATGTGACGCTTGAATTTTCGAATACGACGCCTCTCCCCGCCAAGATTTATGCGGGCGAGGGGTGTGCGCAGATGTTGTTTTTCCAGGGTGATGAGGTGTGTGAAACTTCGTACAAGGATCGCGGCGGAAAATATCAAGGGCAGAGCGGCGTGACGCTGCCCAAGACGTAAAAAAAGCCCCTCTAGCCACGGCGTGCCAGAGGGGCTAGGACGGATCGACGCCTACGGCGTCGGGCGCGTCCGGCGGGCTTTAGACGGCAGTGGCTTTTTTGGCCGCAGCAGCGCTGGCTTTGGTCAGCGACTCGACGCCCTGGCTGGCAGCGGCAGCAAACTTGGTGCTGGCGCTCACGGCTTGATCAACCGACTGGCTGGCCACTTGCATCGCGCTGCGGGCGGCGGCAAAGAGTTGCTCGCTGCCGACCGGTGCATTGCGTGAGGCGGTGTCGAGCGCGTCAGTCATGGTCTTCTGGGCGGCTTTGACCTGGTGCTGAACCGAGCCCGTGATGGCGGTGCTGGTCTCAGAAGCGATCGAATAGGCTTGCTTGGCGTAGGACGCTGCGCGCTCGCTGGCGGGGGCGGCCATCGTCTTGGAGATATTCATCAGAGCCGCTGGGTCTTTCGCGCCCAGGGTGGCTTTGGCGAACTCGCCTTGGTGGTCGAGGGTTTCGCGGACGAGTTGCATATTGAGTGCGGTCAGGCGCTCAATGCCCTCGATGGCTTTGCCAGCGATTTCGAGGGAGGCCTCGAGCGCAGTGCGCTGAGCAGCCATAATGTTTTCCATACCGGGGATTGTGGGTGTTGCCATGATGTGTTGCACTTCCTGTGAGGTGGTAAAAATCAGCTTGAGAGCGAGAACAGAACTCGGGAGAAAAATTTTGAGCAAACGGCAGAACAACGCTTGGTTGCGCTTTACGCTGCACCGCAACATTGCAATGATACAAGAGGTTTTTGGGCGCCTGCAATTATTTTGTTGCGTCGCAACAATTTTGGCCTTCGGGATGACACTCGGCCCGATTGGGGAGGGTCGTGCGGCCGCGTCACTCCCGGGGAATGTCGCTTGGATCCCGGCAGCGCAGGACGCCGATATCGATCGGGCCTTCGCACAGGCCCGCCGCGACCGCAAACCTGTCCTCCTGTATTGGGGGGCGACCTGGTGCCCGCCTTGCAATCAACTCAAGGCGACCTTGTTCAGCCAACAGGAGTTTGCTCTCCTTGCGCAGTCGTTTGTCGCGGTCCAGGTCGACGGCGATTTGCCAGGGGCGCAAAAGCTGGGCACCCGGTTTCAGGTCCGCGGCTATCCAACCACGCTGCTCCTCAATGGACAGGGGCAGGAGATCACCCGATTGCCCGGCGAAATCGAGCCGGAACAAGCTTTGGCGATTTTGCGCTTGGGCCTGGCCGGAGGACGACCGATCGGACAGATACTGGCTGACGCGCGGGCTGGTCAGAGCATCACCCGAAACGAATGGAAATCGCTGGCGTTCTATGCCTGGGAGACCGATGAGGGTCGCCTGGCGAGCGCAGCCGACCGGGCGCAGTTATTGGCTGAACTGGGCCGTCGATTGCAGGCCTTGTTTCCAACCGAGGGCGATACCTTAACTCGTCTCTGGCTTAAGGCGCTGGCGGCGGGTATCGAGACGTCCAAGCCGATTGCCGTGGATGCGGGCCTGCGCGATCGGGTCGAACGAGTCATCGCGGACCCGGCACTGGCGCGCCAGCAAATGGACGTTCTGACTGGTGGGGCTGCTTTTATTGTCAAGGCGCTAGCCGCCGAATCCGGTCCGGAACGTCGGGCCCTCCTCACTCGGATGGATGTCGCCCTTCAGCGGCTTCAGGTTGATTTGACGCTGTCGCGTGCCGATCGGGTTTCGGCCCTGACCGAGCGGGTCGCGTTGGTGCGCCTCGATCTCAGTAAGGACGAGACGCAGCCGCGCCTGCCCCCTGCGCTCCTGGTCGATATTCGCGAGACCGCACAGCGGATGGACCGAGAAATAACCGATGCTTACGAGCGACAGTCTGTAATCACCGCCGTTGGTTACTTGCTTGCGCAGGCGGGTCTTTGGGAGGAGAGCGACGCCTTACTGAAGGCGAATCTCGCGCGCAGCCACTCGCCGTATTACCTGATGAGCCAACTCGGCAGCAATGCGCGCAAGCTCGGCCGAAATGCTGATGCGTTACGCTGGTACCGCGAGGCCTATGAGACAAGCGTCGGGCCTGCGACCCGATTGCAATGGGGAGCCGCCTACCTGAGCGCACTTGTTGAATTGTCCCCCAAAGAGGTGCAACCGATTGAGGAACTGGCCGCGCGTCTGATCGCTCAGGCTGGCCAGGATTCGAGTGCATTTTTCGAACGTAGTGCGCGATCGATGCAGCGGGTCGCAACCAAGTTGCGGGACTGGAATCAGGGGGGGCGGGAGTCTGCCGTGTTGAACCGGCTGCGGGCCCAGTTGGTGCCCGTGTGTGCGCGCTTGCCAGCAACCGACGAACAGCGGGGGAACTGCGATGCGGTTGCCAAATTGATTTGAGGGCGAGCGGACGGAAGCGTCAGGGCCGAGCGGCGCGCGACCTGTGGCTTGCGGAGTCTGGCTTGCGCGCGACGCGGCCATCCGCTAGGCTTCGATGCATGCAGTCACGTCACCGTCACCTTCCGGTTCAGGCTAACCTCGGCCGACTATGTCTAGCGCCGCGCCCCGCGCGCTGACATCGATGCCCGTGGCCGGGCTCGTTTAAAACCCGGCTCCACATAGACAGGTGGCACGATGCAGCGGGTGGGCCGCCTGGCAGGAGCCTCGGGGCTTCCGGCCAACCGGAACTGCGCGTGACCCCGCTCCGAACGACTACTCCCCTAACAGAGGCGCTCAGGCGCCAGCGATTGAGGCGCATTGCGCCCGGAGAATTCTGATGGCTGAAAAATTAATCATTTTTGATACGACACTTCGGGATGGCGAGCAGAGCCCCGGTGCGTCGATGACGCGTGACGAAAAGTTGCGGATTGCCCGCTTGCTGGAAAAATTGCGTGTCGATGTGATTGAGGCGGGTTTTGCCGCCTCAAGCAACGGAGACTTTGAGGCTGTCCGGATGATCGCCAGCGCGGTGCGCGACAGTACCGTTTGCTCGCTCGCCCGTGCGAATGATCGGGACATCGCGCGGGCGGCCGAGGCCCTGGCTCCCGCGCAATCGGCGCGGATTCATACGTTCATCGCAACGAGTGCCTTGCACATGGAGAAGAAACTGCGGATGACGCCGGAGCAGGTCCTTGAGCAGTCAAAGCTGTCGGTACGATTTGCACGCAATCTGGTTGGTGATGTCGAGTTTTCACCCGAGGACGGTTACCGCTCGGACCCCGATTTTTTGTGTCGTGTGCTCGAGGCGGTGATCGAAGAGGGTGCAACGACGCTCAATATTCCTGACACGGTTGGCTACGGCGTTCCTGAACTGTATGGTGAGTTCATCCGCAATCTGCGCGAGCGGGTGCCGAATTCGGACAAGGCGATCTGGTCGACCCATTGCCACAATGATCTCGGGATGGCAGTCGCTAATTCACTTGCAGGTGTCCGGATTGGCGGTGCGCGACAGGTCGAGTGCACGATCAATGGATTGGGTGAGCGCGCCGGTAATGCCTCGCTCGAAGAGATCGTGATGGCTGTGAAAACGCGTCGCGATTATTTTGGTCTGGACGTCGGAATCGACACGAGCCAGATCGTGCCCGCCAGCCGACTGGTGTCCAACATTACTGGTTTTGCGGTCCAACCCAACAAGGCGATCGTCGGCGCGAACGCGTTTGCCCATGCGTCTGGCATCCATCAGGATGGCGTGCTGAAGGCCCGCGATACCTACGAAATTATGCGGGCCGAAGACGTGGGCTGGTCGGCCAACCGTATCGTGCTGGGTAAGCTTTCGGGGCGGAACGCCTTTCGGCAACGCCTCGACGAACTCGGGATTGCGTTGGACGGTGAGACCGCCCTGAACGAAGCTTTCGCTCGGTTCAAGGATTTGGCCGATCGAAAATCGGAAATTTTCGACGAAGATCTCCATGCACTTGCGGGCGGCGATGGCATCGAGGTTGGTGATGAGCTTTATCGGTTCATCTCACTTTCACAGCACTCCGAGACCGGCGAGCGTCCCCACGCACGGGTCGTCTTTGCTCAAAGTGGTCAGGAACAAAAGGCGGAGAGTCAGGGTAACGGACCGGTTGACGCCACGGTCAAGGCGATTGAATCGGTCGTGAATTCAGGTGCTGAACTTCTGCTCTTTTCGGTGAACTCGATCAGTTCAGGAACGACTGAATCTCAGGGTGAGGTCACAATGCGCCTTACTCGGGCTGGGCGTATTGTGAACGGCGTGGGCGCCGATCCAGACATTGTTGTTGCCTCAGCCAAGGCCTACCTGAACGCATTGAACAAGCTTCAGTCGCGTAACGAACGAGTCAATCCGCAGCCTTGATCGGTAATCCTGATACAATTTCGGGCTACTCGGCACGGTTGCGCACTCCCGGTGCAACCGCAAGTATTGTGTAATCCGGTCAAGGGTGGACACCACCCAAGAAGCGGGCGCACCAATTTGGGGATTAATAAACATGTCTGTTGCTACGCTTGATAAATCGAAAATCGTTACGGATTTTCAGCGCGCTAAAGGGGACACGGGCTCGCCCGAGGTTCAGGTCGCAATTCTGACCGCCCGTATTAACGACCTCACGGGTCATTTTAAGGCCCACGTCAAAGATCACCACTCACGTCGTGGTTTGCTCAAGATGGTGAGTCGCCGGCGCAAGTTGCTTGACTACCTCAAGAGCCGCAATGTCGATGCGTATCGGACGCTCATCGAGCGTCTGGGATTACGCAAATAAGCCCGTTTTCTGCTTGATGCGCCTAAAGCAGCGCCCTGCGAGAGCAGGTGGCGCTGCTTTGGTGCGTCGATCGTTGGGGCGAACTGGAGCGCCCGGCCTTTTCTCCAGGTGATGTTAGTCAATAAGGAAATCGACTGTGTTTGAAATCTCACGCAAAACCTTTCAGTGGGGCGCTAATACCGTCACCATGGAGACCGGCGAAATCGCCCGTCAAGCCACGGGTGCTGTAGTCGTTAATATGGACGATACCGTGGTGCTCGCTACGGTTGTTGCCGCCAAAAATGCAAAACCCGGGCAAACATTCTTTCCGCTGACCGTTGATTACCAGGAAAAGTTCTACGCCGCTGGACGGATTCCCGGTGGTTTTTTCAAGCGTGAAGGGCGTCCTACCGAAAAGGAAACGCTCACCGCTCGATTGACAGACCGGCCGCTGCGCCCGCTGTTCCCAGACGGTTTCTATAACGAAGTCCAAATTATTCTGTCGGTGCTGTCTCTCAATCCAGCGGTCGAACCGGATATCCCTGCGCTGATCGCGGCATCCGCCGCCCTCGCGATCTCAGGCATTCCGTTCAACGGACCAATCGGCGCCGCGCGCGTGGGCTGGCTCAATGGCGCGTACGTTCTCAATCCATCCGTGGCCCAGATTGCCGAATCGGCTCTGGATCTGGTAGTTGCGGGCACTGAAAGTGCCGTGCTAATGGTCGAATCCGAGGCCCGCGAGTTACCCGAAGATGTGATGTTGGGTGCGGTCGTGTTTGGCCACGAGCAGATGCAGATTGCAATCGATGCGATCCACGAGCTCGTCGAGGCCGGCGGCAAACCCGAATGGGCATGGACCGCTCCAGTCCCTGACGCAACCCTGGTTGAGCGCATTAACCAACTGGCCGAAGCCCCATTGCGCGAGGCCTACGCGATTCGCAGCAAACAGGAACGCTCGGTCCGGATCGACGACATCGAGACGGCTACCAAAGCAACCTTGGTGGCCGAGGCCGACGCGGCCGGTCATCCGAAACTCGATTCTGTAGAACTCGATTCGCGGTTATTTGACGTGCAATCACGGATTGTGCGTCAGCAGATCCTCGATGGACATCCACGGATCGACGGGCGTGATACCCGCACGGTACGGCCGATTTCGATCCGCACCGGCGTCTTGCCGCGGGTCCACGGATCGGCTTTGTTCACCCGCGGTGAAACCCAGGCTCTGGTCACGGCGACGCTGGGTACGGCCAGGGACGAGCAGGTGATTGACGCCATCGCGGGTGAGTACAAAGAACGGTTTATGTTCCAGTACAACTTTCCCCCATTCGCGACCGGCGAAACCGGTCGCGTTGGCAGTCCTAAGCGTCGCGAAATCGGCCACGGCCGTCTCGCCAAGCGCGGGATCAACCCGTTGATTCCCTCCGCTGCTGATTTTGGGTATTCGCTGCGCGTAGTGTCCGAAATTACCGAATCGAATGGCTCATCCTCGATGGCATCGGTGTGTGGTGGTTGCCTCGCACTGATGGATGCCGGTGTACCGATGAAAGCGCACGTGGCGGGCATCGCGATGGGTCTGATCCTTGAAGGCAAACGCTTCGCTGTCCTGACCGACATCTTGGGCGATGAAGATCACCTGGGCGACATGGACTTCAAGGTGGCCGGAACCGAGACGGGTATCACTGCGCTGCAGATGGATATCAAGATTCAGGGGATCACTCGCGAAATCATGCAAGTGGCACTGGCGCAGGCGCGCGAAGGCCGTTTGCACATCCTCGAGAAGATGAAGGCAGCTGTCGGCGGTGCGCGTGAAGAGTTGTCAGCCTATGCGCCCCGCATGTATTCAATGAAAATCAACCCCGAACGGATTCGGGATGTGATCGGTAAGGGTGGGGCTGTCATTCGTGCCATCACCGAAGAAACCGGTACGCAGATCGATATCAAGGACGATGGTCAGATCACGATCGCTGCTACCGATGGGGATGCGGCGCTACGCGCACGTCGCCGCATCGAAGAGATCACGGCTGAAGTCGAGATTGGCCGCGTATACGAGGGCACCGTCCTCAAGGTTCTTGAGTTTGGTGCGATCGTGCAGATTATGCCCGGGCGCGATGGTTTGCTGCATGTGAGCCAGATTGCTAACGAGCGCGTTGAGCGTGTCGGCGATTTCGTTAAAGAAGGCGACAAGATCCGTATCAAGGCAATCGAGGCCGATGACAAGGGACGCTTGCGCCTGTCGATGAAGGCTGTGACCCCCGAAGAGCGGGAAATGCCCCTCGAGTGAGTCGACCGAGGAGGCTTGGACAATGAACAACCGGTTTATTGACCGGCCAAGCCTCCTTGTTTGGCGCTGATTCTGTTACCTGGACAGAGAGCGCCCTCGCGCGGGTTAGCGAATCGCAGCCCGCAGGCGCTCAGCCAACGATGCGTCATCGACCTCGCGGGCGCCACGCTCAAAGACTTTGAGTCCGCTCCACAGTTGAGGCTCAGCGCCAGCGGGGTAATCGTAGAACCCGCCTCCCGCTGCTCGACCGCCCCGACGAAAGCCGTGGGCCATTTTTTCGATGACATAAACGGCCGCTTCCGGGAAGCGCACGGAGACGACTTTCGCCTTTTTGGCGCCGGGCATGGCCGCCTGAGCGACCGCTTTAAGTGAATCCAGTTCGGCATGTAAAGCCAGGTCAAACAACCCAAGTCCGAGCTCGTCTAGTTGCAGCAGGACACCTTGGGCCAAGCCGATCGAATGCGCGGCGGCCTCGATTCGGTTAGCGGTCACGCCCTCTCCCAGGAGCGATAGGGCTTCGACCAACAACGCTTCATTGGGGATCTCTGCAACGGGTGTCGATGGGTGAGCATGGTCATGGTCGTGGTCATGGTCATGGTCATGGTCGTGATGATGTTCATGACCGTGCGCGTGACGATGATCGTGGTGGTGACTATGGTCGTGCGCGTGATCATGTTCGTGCTGATCATGATCATGATCATGGTTGTGGGAGTCGTGTGAGTGCGGATCGTGATTCATGGTGTTCTCGGTTTAGCTGAGGCGTTGGCCGTGTTCGCGCGTTTCATGAAAGTGGACCTTGGGCCAACGCTCCATCGTGACGGCCAGTGTATGGCGGCTGTCAACCAGGTAGACGAGGTTGCCGTCGACATCGCGCGCCAATCGGGAAGGATAAGCGCGTTCAAATTCCTTGAGTTGGGCGGGGTCATCAAAGGTGATCCAGCGGGCGGCCGTGA
>Ga0214921_10002042_pt1 | contig 33476 bp, 23 predicted proteins | sample LL1505_MetaG_FD_177992 | JGI IMG/M metagenome (GOLD analysis project Ga0214921, IMG submission 177992) | Freshwater microbial communities from Lake Lanier, Atlanta, Georgia, United States - LL-1505 | ecosystem: Environmental > Aquatic > Freshwater > Lake | place: USA: Georgia | collected... | reverse complement strand
ATGCCCCCCGGCTATGGCACGAGCATGACGCCAAGCGCCAGCGCCATGTCCCCTGGAACAGATGCAGAATTACGGCGAGATACCATGGCAGTTGAAGCCGCAATGAGCCAACTTGCTGGTGGAGCTACTCCACCTCAACCCGCTGCCGCGTATGGCACACAAAGCATGATGCCTCCAATGCCTCCTGGCACGCCTGCAACCGGAACCATGCAACAAGATGTTGTATACGCATCAACGCCCTCAATGTCACCGTCCCCATCGGGAATGTCTGTAGTTGGCACTGGATATAGCCAAAACGCATATTCATCTTCACCGTCAGGAATGCCATATCAATCATCCGGACCCCAAGGGCTGGGAAGTATGGGCGTGCAAGAAGCTAATGATCTTTTTATACAAATCAAAGAGGGTGGCGAAATCCCAACAAATGATGATGCAAGATTTAACGAATCATGCCAACAACTCGAAGATGCTTTTATGCGTTTGGATCTTACACAAATTTCCGCAATGTCCGGAGACGCAGGGTTAAGCAGCGCCACGGTTGCTCAAAATGCAGTAAAGGCCATCAAAGTCATGGTTAACAGCATTGTCAACGGCTGGGACATGATTCAAAAAGCAATTGCCGACATCGCACTCTCTGAATTAAATGCAACCGAAACAACATCCAACGTAAACCGCTGGAAAACTGCCGGCTACATGCTTGCTGCAGCAGCAAGCAACGTTTCATTTAGAAAGGAACTTGCAACCCAAACGCTCAAAGACGCTGCTCCCACTTTTTGGACAGCCGTAGACAAGGTTTTTAGTATCCAGCCAGTCAGCCTGCGCAGACCTGATGGCACGGGCCGCTTCATAGAAGTCGCGAGCGAACAAGAACTCATCCAAGATCTTTTCAGAACAACCCAACAATTAACCGAATCTATTAGCAAAGACGGCATAAGCGAGGGATCAGAAGAAGCCAAATTTGTCGCAGGAACACGTGCATTCACCAACATTATTATCCGCCCTGCTTTTGCAAACGGTTCTATTGGCTTACAAATTTTTGCATTCAGAATTTTCAACGAAGGAATTTTAAAACGGCTCAAAGACTTTGGTCTTGTCACCGCTCGACACGATGAGCTCTATTGCGTAACCGCAGAAGCATTTAACATCATGTACAGCGGCCTTATTGGACCAAGCATGCGGCCAGCCAGAAAACCTGCTGGCATAAACCGCGCATCCGGCTTTGGCACCGACCACATCACCTTCAATTTCTCCAAAGGAAGCATGGCTCAAGCCCTTCGCAGCACCTACCTTCCCAAATATGACACTAACCTTAAAAAAATAGCTGATACTCTCATTAAGCGCGTATCCGCTGTTGGCAAAATTGGCAACATGATCTCAAAATCAGCCAGTGATCTTCTGGTACTTATGATGTGCTCAGAAGCCTGTGAATACATCATGAACGTATCAAGCGCTGCAGATGCAGCAAATCTCATCAACTATTTTTATGAAAAAGGGTTTTCTTTCAACAACCGATACGCAAATTGGGACGAATTAACGCCCCAAGGTGCCAGCTGGACAATCATCGTGCTCAATCGACTCAAGCAAAAAACAGCTACCTCAAGGCTAACCACAGCGCTTGGGATCAGTGGAGCACGAAACAGCCTTTACGGCGACTACACGGTGCCTGATGTGTATCAAGGCCTCCAGCAAGCATTCACTACCATTATTGCCGCAAAAGCAAAATTCCCTCAAGTCAATACCAAAACAGCTCAATTAGCACCAATACTCAGAAACGACAACGCAGAATTACGAAAATATATGCTTGCAAAAAAAGAGCTTAAAAACCTTCGAGCTCGCACACCTGTATTCGTGATTGATCGTGTAGACACCACGGCAATTCCTATTCCTATGCAAACAGCCACCATGATCAACACAGGCACAGTCCCTGGCTACAACCCTCAAATAATTTCAAGAGAAGCTCCTGGCCGTATGATAACCCCGGTCTACGGATCAGCAGGGTATGGAACAGCAGCTCCGGTTGCGGTGGGATATCGGGCGCCTGCTCAGGTTGTAAGCTACGGCCAACAATCTCAAATGGTCACTCGATCTGCTCCAAACACATGGGCATCCCCGAGATATGGCGCACCAGTCCAACAACAACGAACCATCGTGTATGGAAGCTCTGCTACGGCTCCTTTTTAAAAAACTCCATTCGTGGTATGCTCAGACCTTCAGGTTTGTACGCATACCACGATGTTTTTTGTGAAAATAGCTGTTCTTGTTTCTGGCGGAGTTGATAGTTCTGTTGCCCTTGCGATTCTCAAAAATCAAGGTCATGACATCACCGCATTTTATTTAAAAATTTGGCTCGAAGACGAACTCTCGTTTCTTGGGTCGTGCCCATGGGAAGATGATTTAGCAAACGTCACCGCCGTATGTGAGCACTTGGATGTACCGCTACAGGTGATTCCTTTGCAAAAGGAATATTGGGATGCGGTTGTCAGTTACACCATCAGGGAAGCACAAGAAGGCCGTACGCCAAACCCTGACGTTCTATGCAATCAGTTTGTAAAATTCGATGCATTCTTTAAAAAAATTTCCCCAGACTACGAGAAAATTGCCACCGGCCACTATGCTCACATCGAAGAAAACAATGGATTATACCTGCTTAAGTGCGCGCCAGATGTCATTAAAGATCAAACGTACTTTCTCTCTCACCTCAGCCAAGAACAACTCAAGCGAATCTTGTTCCCACTCGGCTTTTTTACCAAAGAACAAGTCCGCCAAAAAGCGGTCGAATTTAACTTGCCAAACGCACAACGCAAAGATAGCTATGGTATTTGCTTCTTAGGAAAAATAAGCTTTGATGATTTTCTAGAGCACCACTTAAGTAAAAAGCCAGGCAACTTGATTGAGTTTGAAACTGGCAAGATCATGGGCCAACATCAAGGATTTTGGTTTCACACCATTGGCCAACGTAAAGGGATTGGGCTTTCGGGCGGACCATGGTTTGTGGTAACCAAAAATGCTGTAACCAACGAAGTCTTTATTTCAAAAAACTACCACGATCCATCCAAAGAGCGAAAGTCTTTTGCGGTTGAAAGGCTCCATTGGATCGCGAACCAAGTTCCCGCGCAACCCTCTCTACACGTAAAATTACGCCATGGACCAGAAAAACATCCTTGCACACTCACCCTGCACGAAAACAACACCGCAAGCGTTATTCTTGCAAACAACGACCAAGGGATTGCTCCGGGGCAATTCGCCGTTTTTTATGATAACGACACCTGTCTTGGATGTGGCGTCATCTCCCTTCCGCCAGCGCCCACGGTTTTTTCGTAATCAATCAGCCACTTAACGGTATTGTTATGAATAATCTTCAAGCCCACCGCTTGATATTCCAGCGCTTTGGTTGGCCGTGATACCCAGTTAACAATGTCCTGATATCGCAGCAAAATGCCGTAATCGAACACAGCTGTCCATCTGAGCACATCTTTTGGCTGAACAAGCTTGAGGAGCAACCGCGACCGATCAAACGAGAATGTTTCTATTATTTTTTCAAACTCAAGAACATCTGTTGTTAAAATCAAGCCAAATGTTTCAGGATTTTCAGCCAGCCGAGCAATAATGTATTCAACCGTCTCTTGGGCACACTGCCAGCGCTTACAAGATCCACTGTATCCATACACCACCGCAGACTGAGGAATTTTTAAAAAGCCTCTGAGCTCTGCGCGCCACTCAAGCACCAGCGCAGGACTCACAGACTCTATAAGATCTGCTGTTTCAATACTAATTTGCTCCGCATCGCCACCAAAATGCTGTACCACATAATCTTGCAACGCAGAACTTACCGCATACATTTTAACGGGAACAGGCCATGAGTTTGCACGATACACAGACAGCTCTATCGCTTCTAATGTTTTAAATTTGAGCAAAAACAAACATCGTTTCAAAAACCCTGTTCGTTTTTCTACATGGTAACTTAAGCGAATTTCTTCTGCCGCCAGCCCACGAATTTGCACCGCAATAGGTACCCGCCAGCCAGGTTTTAAGGGCAAAACAAACCAAGAAATTGCACAGCTCAATAAATATGCTGCCAGTGGGCCACGCACCAAGATTTCATCGTACCAATTATCAAGCAGCCATCGCCCCAAAACTGGAGCCAAAATGCCAACAGAAATCTTGCCAATAACCGGAAGCCTGCGAATGATATGAAACGAAATAGCACGAGACTGCGCTTGAAGTTTTTGTACACGTTCATGTGCTGCTTCATATGCGCTCTCAAAAAGCACGATATCAACATGCGAAAAAAGACCAATTTCTACTTTTTTGAGTGCCGGCAACAACACTAGGCTTTCAAAAACAGAATTTGCGATGCCATCGTAGACCAGAAGGAGTAATCGTTTTGATTTCACTGTTACCACAACCCTCAAACAACCAATGTCACGGATGCCAGGATTATCAAAAATTAAAGAGGCATGCAATTTTTGTGCACCCAACCCCATAAATCATTCAAGCCGAATTATTATGGCTAAAAAAATTAGACGGATTTAGGTTTACTGTTAGACTCTTAAGAACGTAAACCGCACTAAAACACGGTAAAATAGATCTATGACGCTTAGATTTCTTTGTGAAAAGTTGGTACGAGACAAGACGGTTGATCGCTACATCGAACAAGGTGGATCTCTAGAAACACGTATTCTTGAAAATGATGTTGAATTCGAACGAGAACTCAAGAAAAAACTCCTTGAAGAAACCAATGAAGTCATTACTGCCAAGAATCGTGATGAACTTGTTGCAGAACTTGCTGACCTTCAAGAAGTTATGCGAGCTCTTGCTACTTTGCACAGCATTAGCGCAGATGAAATCGAAAGTTGCAGATTAGAAAAATTCACTTCCCGTGGCGGATTTTCAAAACGTATTTACAGCTCAGTCGGAGTCATTCCTGATCATACACCACTTGCTGGCTATATCCTTGCAAGTCCAAATCAATACAAAATTTTAAAACCAGAGCCTCTTAACCGAACCCTAGAAACAAAAAGTCTTGCGTGGAAATCGTTATTTGGCGAACTCAAAACTGAACTCTATAAAGTCATGCCAGAACACATCGTCAGCGTTGCACACATTGGTGGCACCAGCTTGAATGATAACCCAACGCAACCGGTCGTTGATATCCTGGTAGGCGTTACTGATCTTCTGGATTTTGACATTCATATGCCACGCCTCATTCGAGAAGGCTGGCATCTACGAGGCGAACAAGGCATTAACAACCGACGCCTTCTGGTCAAAATTGACGCACACACGCACAGAGAAATCGCTCGAGCTCATTGTTTTACCTACTCAGACTCAACACTGCGTAAATTTAATGAAATTCGCCCTCTTCTACAGAGCAACACAGAACTTCGCTCTCAACTTGCAGCACTCAAAGAGCAACTACTTGCAAGTGAAAAAACGTCTTTTAAAAGTTATCAAGAAGCTAAACAGCTGTTTTTTGAAAAAGCACTTACTACCTACGCAAAATATAACCACTAAAAACGCGCATGAACCAACTTGGGGGTTTACGCTCTTCTATTTCACTATTAAGTGCTAGGATTCTATCTTTCAAATCTTCAGTGGTGCAGAAATCGCCGGTATCCGCATGTTTTACACACCGCCAATTAATCGCCGAACGAATCGCCGGCAAACCTATTAAGTCCTTACCGGCGATAAAATTAAGATATTTTTCGATATTAACTTTTTGCTCAATTAAATCGTTATACAACCATTCGTCCAAATTCATAGTAGCTGGTCGACGATAAATCTCCGGCATACGAAACATCCTTTCACTCTCATCTATAACAGCAGCAACAAATTCTTGTGCCGTTTGCGCAATAGTCTGTTGCACAAGACAAAGGGCAAAAACCCAAAACGCCAATTTAGCTACGTTCATAATCCATTTTTCGTCTAGCTAAACCACGTTTTGGATTTGTTCGCGCATTTTTTCAAGTTCGCATTTGATATCAATTCCTGCGTTGCTAATCTCGGCGACTGATGATTTTGACATAACGGTATTAATTTCGCGGTGCATTTCCTGCAACGTAAATTCAAACCGGCGACCTTTTTCATCTTCTACGTTAGAGCGCACTTGTTTTTCAAATGTAGCTACGTGTGCCGCAAAACGAACAAGCTCTTCATGAATGTCACCCTTGTGCACCACGCTTGAAAGTTCATCGAGTTTCAAGGAAAGGCTTGGGTCCTTGGCCACATTTTCTGGCACAGCACACAATTCATTGTACTTGGCCAATTCAACTTTTTTAGCTTCAAAAAACACGACAAACGCTTGTTTAATAATCGCAATGCGATCTGCGCACACGGCCAACCGCTCAAGCAAATCTTTTTCTAAAAAAGCACCCTCAGCACGCCGCGAGGCAACCAAACCGTGCACAACATCTTGAATATGAGCCAAAAACGCACGTTCTTGATCTTCATTCAACTCCAACGAAACTGGCACAAATGCACCCGGTGCCGCCAACACTTTAGCAACCGAAAGGTCATCGGGGATGTTGTAGGTTTGAGCAATACCCTTTGAAATGCCAACATACTGTTCAATCACGGAGTGCACAGGTTCATACGTTTCAAGAGCACCCTCAGTTGATTCGGATTTAATTGAGCAAAACACACGGCCACGCATAAGCGTTTTTTTGAGCAGCGGCGTCATGCTCAGCTCAAGATGCTGCAGCGAAGGAGGAAGGCGAAATGATGCCTCAAAGTAACGAGAGTTGAGGCTTTTAATTTCTACAACCAGTGGCAGTTTTTTTTCATGGTCTGCGTCACCAAAAACGATATCGATTGATCGACGAATAAAACCAGTCATGCTTTCTATCACGAGACCACCCCTTTTAATTGTGCTATTTAGCCAAGATTGTCATAGATTTCCTGGACATCATCGAGTTCTTCAAGTCCTTCGATAAAGTCAGCGGCACTTTGTGCTTGTTCTTCTGTTAAGTCTGCTGCATAGGTTGTTGCTTTCCAGACTTTTTCGGCAGAGACAACACCAAATCCAGCTTTTTCTGCCGCTGCGCGTACGATATCTGTGTCGGAAACGCCACAAATAACATGAAAGCCATCTTCCTCGTCTTGAACTTCTTCAAGATTATAGTCAAGAAGCGCTTCTAAAATAGCGTCTTCTGATGCTTTTTCGCGCTTAAGAATAACTTCACCTTTGTACGCAAACATCCACGAAACAGAACCATCGGCAGCTAAACGCCCACCGTGCTTGCTAAAATAATGTCGCACATCGGCAACCGTTCTATTTTTGTTATCGCTCAGGCAATCAACAATCAGAGCAACACCATTCGGTGCATACCCTTCATAGCGGTGAGCTTCATAATGCGCACCTTCTGTTGTGCCCGTTCCACGTTTGATTGCACGCTCAATATTATCAAGCGGCATGTTTGCGGCACGCGCTTTGTCTATGAGCAAGCGCAATCGAGGATTGCCAGCCGGATCAGCGCCACCCTCTCTTGCCGCTACCGCAATTTCTTTGGCAACACGAGTAAAAATCTTACCGCGCTTGGAATCTATTAATGCTTTTTTCCGCTTAATCGTCGCCCATTTGGAATGACCTGACATGACCGCGCATCCTTTTCACTACAAAAATAATAAAGCTCTGAAAAACATATCGATTTTTCAAAAAAGTGTCTAAGGGAAGGCTCTTTTTTGTACCATAAAAAGGTAAACGTCCTCGAATCTACACATTTCAGCACGTTTAAAACCATACGGAGCCCTCGCTCATGACCAAAAAAAGTGTCCGCCCTTTTTTATGTATTGTCTTACTTTGCCTTACCTCACCCACTGAAGCAACATTAACATTCACCGAAGTATGGGAATACACTACAAACGCCTGGGGAATAAGCACTGTTGCTGCTATAACCGCAGCCGCGATACTTGCGCTTAAATGTGCGTGCAAATGCGCGATTGGTTGCTGCAGAAGACGAATAATAAAAAAAAAATTACATGCGTTTAACGCACAAGAACTTCTCACCGGCATGGCCAGAATAGCACAAGAACATCTTTCAAAAGGCACAGGAGAAGCCGTTACAATCTTTGAAGGGGCCCTTGCAAAAGATCCATCGTGGTACATCATCAGCGGATCCACTCACACCCAGAGGCTAGCGAGCGACATAAAAAGAGATGGCGGAATTAATGAAACTGTTCGAGGGCTTATCATTATAGGCGCTTCTTTTGGGCACCCCCATTTAGCTCCACACTCCCACCACGCAGATACAAGAACAACCGACTTAAAAATAATTAGCAACTGCTGCATTGATCATAAAATACCACTGCTCATCATGTATCTTGGACAAGATACCCACGCAAAACACTTGCCTTCCTTTAAGTTCACAACACTTTCAATTCCAGTAACACACGCTCTTTTTGATGGCGCACGAACACGAAGTGACGAACATACAGAACTTACCGTAGAAAATTTACTGACTCACTATGGGCCAGCAATCGAGGCAAAGTCATCACAATTTGCTGAACACAAACGAGGATGCGTGTCATATCCACAAGCAGCAAGAGCGAAGCATGAAGCACATAATTTCAGACGCAGCCTAAGAAACTTTATTGATGAGGATGCCGCAACCATCGACGTCAGCCAAGCAAATGAAACCGATACTGATTAAGCCAAAAAATCCTGCTTCAACTTAAACAACACGTCTAATGCTTGGCGCGGAGAAAGATCTTCAACTTCGACATCTTTTAAAAATTCGTAACAAGCTCGCTCTTTTGCAAGAGAAGTTGCCGGTTCAAACTTTTTTTCTGGTGCGCATGCAGTGAAAAATTGCTGAGTATGCTGAGGTTTTTGCTCAAGAAACGCCTGCGCGTCTTGAATAATTTTTTCTGGTAAACCCGCTTGTTTTGCGATCTGAATACCAAAACTACCAAGCGCTGGACCTTCAATAATTTTATGTAAAAACAACATGGTACGTGCTGTTGATTTGCACGCTGTGGAATAATTTTTTATGGAAGAGAATTCGCGCTCAAGAGCACTCAATTCATGGTAGTGTGTCGCAAAAAGGCCTTTGCACTTCACCACTTCTACTAAGTAACACACAATTGCATGCGCAAGAGCCATACCATCGTACGTACTTGTCCCACGGCCCACTTCATCCAAAATAACCAAGCTTTTGTCGGTTGCTTGCGCACAGATAACCGCCGTTTCTTCCATCTCGACCCAAAACGTACTCTTACCACCGGCTAAATCATCGCCAGAACCAATCCGTGTAAAAATGCGATCAAGAAGCGAAATGTTTGCTCTCTTTGCCGGCACAAAACTTCCAATGTGCGCAAGAATCGCAATAAGCGAAATTTGCCGAAGGTACGTAGATTTACCACCCATGTTTGGGCCGGTAATGATATGCATCAATGAAGAGTCTGAAAAGTGTGTTGAATTCGGGATAAATGCCGCATGCAGCACGTGCTCAACCACCGGATGCCTGCCATCAACAATATCAAAAACACCAACTTCGTTGATTTCGGGGCACGAATAGCGAGACTCAAAGGCACAAGTTGCAAAACCAACCAACACATCAAGTGTAGCCAATGCCTGCGCAGAAGACCGCAATGCCGTGATGTGTTGTGCTATTTCTTTACACACTCGCTGGTACACCAGCGCTTCAACATCACCTTCACGTCGGCGTGCATCTACAATCGCCATTTCAAGCTCTTTTAATTCCGGAGTGCTATACCTCGTTCTATTCGCCAACGTTTGTTGTGGAATAAATTCGGGGGGAACTTGGCCATAGTTTGCCTTGGTGATCTCAATGCCGTAACCAAACACATCGGTGTATCTAATTTTTAAACTCGTAATCCCTGTCCGTTCAACCTCACGGCGCTCAAGATCCAAAATGTCGTTGTTACTGTTTTCTGCAACCGATCGAAGCTCATCTAATTCAAAATCAAACCCTTTTTTGATGAGTTGTTGCGCGCCCAGTTCTTCACTCAAGGCTGCTTCCAAATATTCAAAAAGAGGACGATTTACATACAATTGCCCAACCAATGCACCAAGCAACTCTGCAGAAATGGTATGTTTGGCAAGTTCTGCAACAAGCGCAGGCCCAATTTCCAAGAACCGCTTAATGCCCAAATAATCCTGCTTGGTAGCACGATCCATGGCAACACGCGCAACAACCCTCTCCAAGTCTGGCATGCCGGCAAGTAGCTGTTGTGTGGTATTCATCAACCCGATGTTTTTAGCAAACACACCAACAACACGCTGACGCTCAAGAATTGCATTTTTAGAAATGAGTGGGCGCACAATCCATTTTTTTAACAGGCGTGAACCCATGGATGTTTGCGCTCGATCAAGCACGGACAACAACGTGTGATCTCGGCCACCATGATGAGAATTAACAATTAAATCCAAGTTTTTTTGTGTTTGTGCATCAAGAAGCAAATAATCATGCGCCTGGTAAAAATGAACCTGATTAAGCAGCGCAAATGCCGCTGCATTATTTTTGTTAAGGTATCGCACCAGCGTATCAAGCGCTTCGTACAACACGCGTTCACGCAGAAACTTACTTGCAGATTCTTCATCAAAGCTCGCTTCTACCCACGAAGTTGAACACGACTCAGAAAAAATACGCTCATCAATTGAGGTAACGTTGTAGCCAGCTCGCTTGAAAAGCGACTTACTGTGATCAAAACTCTCGTTTTTACACACAATTTCATCAGGCAAAAACTTAGAAAGTTCTGCCTCAACCGCTCGATCATCTGTCACCGGACATTGCGTAACAAATAATTGGCCTGTACCAAGTTCAGCAAAAATAAGTGCCATTGAACGTTCATTCTGCGCAAAGGAAAGCAAAAATGAGGGGGATTTTTCATCGAGCAAGCCCGCTTCAATGAGGGTGCCCGGCGTAAGCACCTTGCTTACCGCACGTTTTACCACTTGCCCAGGAACGGGTTTACTGGTTTGATCACAAATCGCCACTGAATAGCCAGCCTTAACCAACTTAGTAACATGATGAGCTAGTGCATGCACCGGCACGCCACACAAGGGGATATCTTCACCTTGGTGCTTACCACGTTTTGTTAGCGTAAGCGCAAGCAACTGTGACACTTTACGGGCATCGTCAAAAAAAAGTTCGTAAAAATCACCAACCTGAAAGAACAGCAAGGCATGGGGATGTTCTTCTTTTATCGCAAAATACTGCGCCATTAATGGCGTTACTTCAAAAGACATGCGCTCAAACCTGCAAGAAATCGTGGTGGTGGATATTTTTTATGGTATCAAGAGAACCATACCAGTCAATTACTTATTCAAGCATGCCTGTTTTAGAATATTTTCTTGTGCATACAAATCATAGCGACTTACCAAACCAAAATATTGAGGAACTACAACCTTTTCCAGCAGCCACAGCGCGCCTTCAACGTCTTTTCTATTTCCGCAACGGACGGCCAAGGTAGCATCGGGATCTCGGACAACTTGCTCTAATTGTGCTGCATGAACCAGGAATAATTCCAATCCCCAATACAAACTGCTGTCAACTTCATCCAAATACACAGGCTGCCCTTCTTTTCCTTTAAGATCCTGTTCATCTTGGCGCTTTCCCTCGCGAACGAGTGCTTCAATTTCCTTGAGGATTTTAGGCGACAAGTGCTCCTGCATGCGCGGAACAATATCCTGCAACATACAAACATCGTCTTGCCCAAATTTGCGCACATATTCGGCAAGTACTTTTGTTGTAATTCGCGTACTTACCGCAGGCGCCATAACTTCTTTAGTTACAGTCTCTTCACTCCCAAAACCATATTCTTGGGATGTAGTTAACATCTCTTTAACGTCAATTGCAAAAAGCTCTTCCTGAACTTCGACCCACTGTGTGGTATCAAAATCGATACAGCGCGCCAAATGGCCCAAATTATTATTTTCTTTTGAATATTCTTCTGGAATATCACCATCAAATACCGGCAGATGCGGCTGAATCACGTAAATATTGCCATTGGTTCCCATTTTCACTGTCCATGGAAGCACTGGAAATGGTTGCGGCAAGTGAAGCTTACGATTTTTCGTCGTCTGAGCCCCGAGCAGTTGAAACAACGTGTTGTACCACAGCGTGCGCAGAATTCTAAAGACTGGCCGGATGATAACGCTATTTCGGTCCGCAGGGTCTATCGCAAAACGAACGCGCACCACTTTGCCATCGGTTGTTTTTAACAAGCGGTCACAAGGGCCAAACACAATTTTTTCTTCGTCATCAACAATATCCCCAGCCCCAAAGGACGACCAGATCTCTTTGACCGATTTATTTGCCACCGCTCCCGTCATAATTTTTTGGAGTTTTTTTGCTAATGAGAGAATGCGAGGCCACGAAATAGACTGAATATTTACAAATTCTTTTGATTTTCCACACGAGGTCACCAAATTTTTTGCGGCAAGCTGCATTCGTGTCAACGACGCATCTTCCAAGCTTTGTACAAACGCACGCTGCATTTCATCAAACATTTGTTGGATTCGAGCAGTACTTTCCTTAAATGGGATTTTTCTCAGCGCTGTGCCTTTTTGTTCTTGCAACATTGCATGAAGGCCCCAACGAACCATTGTTTCTCGCTTAAGATTTTCAGAAACTTTTGAAAACCACGTGTCCTGCTGCAATAAATACAACAACTCTGGGTTCCCGGTTAAATCACGATACACGGTATCTTGCTGATTAAAATCATTAAACAACAACGCCATTTGCTGCATTAGGTAGTTCACGCGGATATTTTCACGCGAGGAACGCATGTACATGCTCAAAAAATCGACAAAACACACACGTTTAACACCACGCTCAAGACAACGAGTCGTTAAATCATCCAAGAACACTTTGTATTCAAGTGGCATAGTTACACCATCAAAGAAAAACATCTGGTCAGCACGAACGTTTTTAAGGCCTGAAGATTGCGCTTCAGACAGCGACATAAACGTACGCACCTCGCCCGAGATAGTCTCATCAATGAGGTAGTGCTGTCCTTCAAATTCGCAGGGAATCCATGGATTTGTTTTGGCAAGCTTAAGCAAATGAAGATTCTTTAAAAAGGCATCACGTGGATTATTTGGAGAATTGAGAATTTGTGTATGCCACCCTTCTTGCGCAATAATACCCGCAACTTCTTGCAGGCGCTTTCGATACGCAGCCACCAGTTCATCTTTGTGTGTATCAAAGTACGCAAGAATGCGCTTGGATAGTTCTTCTTGCCCTTTGACCGAGGTTACATCAACGTACACATAGCCATCTGGCTTAAAGGTAAAATGACTAATTTGTGCAGGTAAATCCGCAATATAAACATCTTTTGAAAACTCAAAAATATCAGCAAGCTGAGATGAGGTGTTGTCAGTGACCTCGTACTGATCCATAGCATCGCCATGTTTAATCCAGTTCTTAATGTTGCCAAGCATGGTACTTTTACCCACACCATCAACAAAGCTATTAAACACGTATACTGTTGGCTCATCTTCACGTGGGACCAAGTGTTTTACAAACTTACGAACAAATTCTTGAGCATGGTGCGTGGCAAATGAATTACGCTGTTTTGTTGGCAAAATTGGATAGGTAACATCAGCACCAGTATAAAATTTAAGCGTAGGAACTGTGGAACGCGTAAGCTGCTGTACATGCTTGCGGTTAAACAAAATATCCTGCGTTGCAACGCTCTGACCGTCAGCAAGTACCAAGTTGTCTTCATATAAAAAATCAAAAAAGGTAACAAACCCTTTGAGCACGCCAGTAACATCATTCATTTGAATTTTGGGACGCGCAGATTCTTCATGCGCTCGTACAAATGCATACAATCGTGTAAACGAATCACGCTGCAGCAACTCAAACACCTTGTTAAACAACTCAACACTATTTTCGTGAATGTGCTCAAACAAACCATTTTTGCTCAAATTATTTGCATCACGCAGAGCAAACGCCGTCAAGAAACCAAAATAGTTTGCAGGGGGCTTTGACCACCCTGAATTTCCACGAAACGCCGTTTCATCACACAAAGCATCGCCAAGCAAGTCGTTAAAGTTAGAGAAATACGAATCAAACGCACCTCCTTCATACCCAACAATCATGATGCGGCCATCAATCTTAAGTTGTTTATCTACAAAAGCATGCTCAAGTTCTTGATACGAACATGCGGTGTGTTCAAGTAAATATTCATGGTACTCATGACCATATCGTTCATGCAGACAAATACCGTATGAACTTAAAAAACTCTCACAGAAAGAACCTAAAGCACCATTGGTGAAAGCTTTATCAACAAGGCCATAGGCTGTTGAGGTACGCGGTAACGATTTAGCACCGCCAAACGACACCGGTCCAGTGCTGTATTTGCGGTCAGAAATACGTTTGCGCATCACGGTGACAAATTCATTAGCTTTTTTAGTGGTACGCTCGTAATACCCATGGAATTTGGCAATACCAATAAAACGATTAACACTTTGCTCAAGTGCTTTAAGCGCCAACCTGAGCGAACTATTTGAATACAAGAGCGATGGGTCAACCATTTCCCACGCCGACATGACAATCGAACGGATGCCAATTAAGTGGTAGTCAAAATACAATCCAAAAAATGAAACGTATGAATCTTGATCTACTTTTTTCCACCAATCAAAGAATGGGACTGCATTTTCTGGTTTTTTTTGGGTATTTTTTTTATGAAAAAAAACTTGTTGATCTTCAGCAACAACATACATTTTTTCAAGATGCACCACATGAGCCTCGAGCACACGCATTAAACTGTCCCACAAGGACCGCTCAAGCGTTGTGGGCTTGCGATCAAGCTGCAGCGCAAGAGACTTCATACACGCAAGAACATCTCGCGGAGTAAGAAATTCCAGAAACGCATTGACTGCTTTTGTAGAATTACGGAGTCTGAGCTCATTGAACGCCACAACAGGATCAATAGGCCCTTCTTTGAGCGCCTGCTGGATAACATACGGAAGTTCAACACTGGTTGAAGGATCTTGCACGTTTTGCGTGGCGCCTAAAGCACCACACAGCACGAAGATTAATCCAATCATGCCTTTCTTAACCACGACGTTTTCCTTTTTCGGAATTTTGTGAGTACGGAAGCTGCGTATGTTTTTGCACTGGTTCATCGCTCTGATCTTCTAGAAATCCGTCATAAATATCTTCAAGCCTGCCAACAGAATCGATAGCCAAATTCAGCAGCGCGCCACACATGGCGGCTTCGTCAACAAACGGCTCGGTGCTTTCAATAATTTTTTTATTAGCAGCATCAACATCGCGAGAAAATTGAGCAAGCAAGAGATCAACAGAATCATCAACAGAAACGCCAGATTTTTTAGCGATAAACACCGTTTGCGATGCAAGTTCAACCACATATTGCTGCAAACAACGCAACACCCTGTTATAACGTTTAATCACCTCGGTATTGGTCATCAAAAAACCTTCTTTGTGTCGTAACATGTAGCCATCAAACGCATTATACGCCACGGTAAACAAGACGCTGTAAAGCGCAACTTTATTAGGCGCTTTCCACCAATAAAACAACTTGCTCAGCGATTTTTGTCCAGAAACAATGAGGGCTGAAGCTATCGCAAGCACAAACGCTCGCAATGCGTCTTTAGCAGTCCCCCGCAACATTTTTGTCGTCCATGAAACAACTTCTTCGGGCTGTTTTCTTTTCTTTTTCTCAGTTGTAACGACAGCATCTGGAGAAGCTGAACCTCCATCGTGCTTTTCTGCGTAGAAATATTTCCACCATACCAACGCACCTAGGCCTACGCCACCAACAACATACGTTGCTTGCCAATATTTATGGTTATTCAACTCAGAAACCCGATCAATAACCGATGTACGGAGCACATCGTAATCAATACGCCGAGGCAGTACCACGATCAACGGTTGTCCGTCTGCAACTTGGTCTGCACCAGCAGTTGGGCTTACAGGCAAAATCACGCCGCACGTAGCCATCAATACAAGAATTAAGTACTTGCTGTTCATGCGCACCTGAGCCCCTTTCTCTGGGATTAGTTATAATCAGCCCCAAGACGTCCAGCCTTACCAGCGTACGACGAAGATGACGAGCCAGTAGCGGAATCTTCCGCTCCTTCTGAATCAATTAAATCTTTTAACATAGCAAGCTGCGCAGAAAGCCATTCACAGCACGCCGAAATATCGCGATTGAGCACTTGGGTTAACCCAGATTGTCGATACACTTTGAACGAACCGGTAGCCAAATAGCCCACGCAATCAAGCATTTTGAGAATATCACTTAAAACTTCACGTTGTTCGATATAACTTTCTCCCGACATTCGGCGGAACACCAGAGAAATTTGTCTGCGCATCTGGCGAACAAAGTCGGTAGAAACGCGCACATACACAGGATCAGCATGACGAATAAAATCGGTAACATCGTCCACTTCGCCCTCTTCATTAACCTGTGCGGCCAAATCCGATTTCGGGGTTGCTTCTACATGTTCTTGACGAATACCAGCGCGCGCACCAAATGCGGCGGCCACATCGGTAGAATCCGACGAACCCTTTGCAAGGTTATCCATAGATTTTTTGTAACTTGTAACCATGCGGCTCCACGATGCAACTTTTTTAGCAGACAATGGAGAGGCAACGCCAACAGCAACCATAATATCATGAAAGCACTCGCCAAAATACCGAACGAATCGGTTGGTAATTTTTTCATATTCAGAATCAAGAGATTTTCTCACCGAGGTCACAAACGGGATTGCAAGCGCAAGACCAATTTTTCCAGGAACGGTGGTGGCGCTCACGCCATCAAACTCATCTGGCAAGAATGCTCGGAACAACACGTTTTGAACGGAATCGTAGTTTTCCATTTCTTTAAGCAAAGCATCCTGCTGCTTAATTTCTTTTGCCAACGCAGCGTCTTTTTCTTTCTTGAAATCCCCATAGTCTCCATCTTGTTGCACACCTTCAACGGCCTGATACAATCGCTCAAGCTCTTCGTCGGGAGCTTCAATATCTTTTTGTAAACCAAGAAGCGCACGCAATGTGTTTTTGTCTGTAGCTTGCTCTAAAAGAAGAATGTAAATATCGATTTTTTCAATGCGATGTTCTGCTTTTGCAAGCTCTTGAGCGTAGTAAGGCCGAATATCCGTCCTTGCATGGTCCTTCTGTAATTCCGCTTTAATTGAGACAACTTGACGTAAAAGCTCGGTTCTCTCGTTCGTAAACTTTTGGTTAAGCGCTCGCACTGCTGCTTTAAAATCGGCATCAGTCTTAGCAAACAAATACACAAATTGATTGGTGTCTGCAGCATCAAAAGAATACGAAACGCCATCTGCAATAGTAACTTTTTTCTTTCTGTATAAATCTTCAAACGATTTAAGAAACGCGGCCTTTGTTGCTCCAGTGGTATCAAAGAAAGCTTTAGCCTTCACCAACTGAGCCTTACGTTTTTCTGCTTCTGCTTTTCGGTCAGTCAGCGCTTTTCGCTGCTCTGCTCTAACTTTAAGCATTTCAAGGTGGCGCTCACCTTCGGTTTGACGTTCATACCCATAGCCGTCGTGATACTGAGGGTCTCGTGCCATGGAACCAATACGTTTGTATGGAGGGGCTAAAAGCAACCCACTCACACCAACTGATGCACATGCCAAAAGAATTATATTTGCTAAAAAACTATGACTTTTTTTCATGAAAAACCCTGTCCAACCTGGAATATAAACTCATAGTCAAACCTACAAAATAGAGCGTTTTTTTCAAAAGCCCTACGTGGTTGACGTAAAAATGTGCGTTTTTATTATTTTTTGAGCACAGGATTGTTAAATTCACTCAAGGCAGCAGCCAAATAACGTGCTGTGTAGCCGTTTTTACACGTAGCTACCTGTTCTGGAGTGCCCTGCGCAACAATATGCCCCCCGGATCGACCGCCCTCGGGACCAATATCGATAATCCAGTCTGCGCATTTCAACACATCAAGGTTATGCTCGATAACCAACAACGTATTTCCGCGCTCAACTAGCCGATTCAGCACCAAAAGCAATCTTTCAACGTCCGATGAATGCAGCCCAGTGGTTGGTTCATCCAAAATATACAGCGTACTTGCACCACGTTTAGCAAGCTCGTTCACCAATTTTATACGTTGAGCCTCACCACCAGAAAGCGTTGTTGATGGCTGACCAAGCTTGAGATAATCAAGCCCAACATCACACAACAACTCTAACCGTTTTGCAATGCCCTTGAACGGCTCAAAAAAATCTCTGGCTTCAAGCACAGACATTTCTAAAATATCGGCAATACTTTTGCCTTTATACAAAATTTCAAGCGTTTGCGGGTTAAAACGTTTACCCTTGCAGGCCTTACACGTCATCACCACATCTTCAAGAAAGTGCATAGAAATCTTGATGGTTCCATCGCCACCACAATCGTAGCAACGACCTTCAGGGACGTTAAAACTAAACCGCCCTGGCGAGTAGCCGCGCGCGTTGCTCTCGGGCAAGTTGGCATAAATGGCACGTATTTCATCAAAGAAACCAAGATACGTTGAAGGATTCGATCGAGGCGTTCTGCCAATTGGCGTTTGATCAACCAGCACCACCGAGCGAATATGCTCAATACCCTGTAAATCATCAAAACCAACAGTGCCGTAGTAGCCGGAAGAAAAATAATGCCTGAGCGCTGGCGCAAGCGTTTGCATCACCAAACTACTTTTACCAGAGCCAGAAACCCCTGAAACCGCCACAAAAATGCCGAGAGGAATTTCAACATCAATCTTTTTAAGATTGTTAGTAGTCACCTGCGTAATGATTAATTTTTCTCTGCTTTGTCTGCGTTTTTTTGGCACCGCAATGTGACGCTCACCCGACAAAAATTTGCCCGTCAGTGATTCAGGATTCTTTTCAAGCTCCTGTGGAGATCCAGCCGCAGTCACTCTGCCTCCAAGAACGCCTGCAGCTGGCCCAATATCAATCACGTAATCTGCAGCGCGAATGGTATCCATATCATGCTCGACAACCACCACCGTGTTACCCAAATCACGCAGTCTTTTGAGCGTTACAATCAACCGGTCATTATCGCGTTGATGCAGCCCAATACTTGGTTCATCCAAAATATACAACACACCAGTAAGCGCCGAACCAATTTGTGTCGCGAGCCGAATACGCTGCCCTTCTCCACCAGAAAGCGTCCTGACTGGGCGTCCAAGCGTTAAATAGGTCAGACCCACATCAATTAAAAACTCAATGCGCTGAATAATTTCACGCAACAACGGAGCCGCGATAATTGTTTGTTCTACGCTCAATGAAATGGTTTGTAAAAATTGCCGCAATTCATCAAGCGCCATTGAACAAAAATCAAAAATATTTTTATCACTAATTTTTACCGCAAGAGCTTCTGGCTTTAAGCGCGCACCATGACACGCATAACAAACTTGCAGCTCTTCATCGCCGTCTGGATCGTTAGCCAGAGTATGGTATTCAACACCAATGCCGTTACAATACCTACACGCTCCAATGGGCGAGTTAAATGAAAAGAGTCGCGGCTCCAGTTCTGGACCAGATTTTGCACAGGCAAGACACACATAGAGCGAGGAATACAACTGAAACGCATCTTTTTCATGCATGCGAGCAGGATCAATGATTGCACAAATGCCTGATGACAACTGAATGGCTTTTTCAACCGCTTCAGCAAGACGTACTTGGTCTTGACCACCCACATCCAACCGATCAACAACAATAAAAACCGTATGCTTGTTGGTCTTTTTTAAATCAATTTTTAAAATATCCTGCTCTGTTTCAAGCCGAACCATGGTGCCATCGATCAAAAACCTGAAAAAGCCCTTTTTAAAGGCCATAGCAAGCTCTGTTTTAAACTCACCTTTTTTATCAATGCCCAATGGACTTGCGATAATTACATCTTTGTCGCTGTAGTTTGCAAGCACCATCTGCATGATGCTATCTGGCGAAGATGCTTTAATGGGCTGCCCACAGGAAGCACAATGAGAAACGCCAACACGTGCAAATAACACACGAAAATAATCATAAATTTCTGTAATGGTTCCAACAGTAGAACGAGGGTTAAAACCTACTGTTTTTTGGTCAATGGCGATTGCAGGACACAATCCATCAATCGAATCGACATCGGGCCGCTTAGAAACGCCCAAGAATTGGCGAGCGTAGGATGAAAGTGATTCAACGTATCTGCGCTTTCCTTCAGCATACAAGGTATCAAGCGCTAATGAACTTTTCCCTGAACCAGAGGGACCTGTGATAACGGTTAGGGTATTTTTGGGAATATTTACGTTTACTGATTTAAGATTATGCTCACGCGCACCAACAACTGTAATACAATCTTTTGCCATGCCAAACCCCAATTCCTACACCGTAGTTATTAAGCAAACGTAGCACAATGCGCGAAAAATGTCTGTATCAAAAGACGCCAAAAATTCCAATACGAGCACCAACTTCCTTAAGACAATGGCGCCCCGCAAACGTATAATCTAATCCTGCGGTAAAACCCACAGTGTCTGTTTGGTCATACGATGCCACCACAGACAGCACATGCGACATGCTAAATGAATTTGCTACCGCCAACTCGCGATCATACCCTGTGTCAGAATTGTTTGCTCCGGTTGCATCGTTAGCTTTAAATTTAAAACAATAGGATGCATCAAGTTGCAGGTTTTTAAATAACACATTTTGAAACACGTTACCCAACTGGACAGTTACTTCTGGCCCTCGACGCATGTTCATGGAAACTATTTGGTCGGCAAAATCAACAATCGTTGAATCAGGAGTAGAAAACGCGGCATATGCTCTATAATCAATTGTTGATGCTCCCAAGGGCAAGCTCAACGCAACGTCTGAACCAGTCACAATAGGCGTCGTATCAGAACTTACAATTCGCTGCAAAGTACGCGGAACACGGCGAGCAATCACGCGTGGAAAGGAGTATTGCGCCGAGCTAAAGCAATGCGGATTAACCAACGATGTTACATGCCAAGAAAACCCAGCTGATAACCCCACAGCCAATCCTGCATATTGATCACCCACAAGTGCCTGAATTATTTTTTTGTTATTGTGCTGTTGTGGCGCAGGAATGACCATAAAGGCCGATACTGAGCCTACTTGAAATGCATCTACTTTGAGCGGCACATTGATAAATATCTTTGTATCACCAATTAACAACGCTTGATCATTGCGCTCTAAGCCAAATGATTTTTCGCTTAATAATTGATTAAAAATAGAAATCAAGCCGTCAGGGTAAACCTTAAACAACCGAGAATCTGTCGCTTGAACGTTGTCTTGCTTTCCTGACAACGTTATTGCTTCTGCCGACGTAAGTACGGTTATCATCGCCACATCTTGCGCGCACCGAACAAGCCCTATTTCAAAACCAACATAGCACGAATCATCCCAGCATGAGCGAGCGCCACGAATCATCAACTTTTGTTTTTGCGTAGACGCTTTAAATTCCAAATCATGCGGCGCCAAGTAACGCAAATAGTGATCTAACGTTGATAGGTAAGCAAAATCGATCGTTTCACGGGTTAAGTTCCCTGCAATTCTGTCACGCGTATAAATAACTTGGTTAGCTTCGATTAATCTTGCCAATGAACAAATATCACGCAGTTGTAGTGGGTTTTTTTTAAACCAATACACCGCACTGTTGCCAACATACCCCAAAGGAGAAAAGCCCTCATCTGCTGATATTACCTGAAGCTCTATGTTTCCATGAGAAAGCGTTTTGAAAATGCGCCCAAAAAATGGCCACTCTGGGACAACCGGACTCGCACCAACCAATCTATCTTCTGATGAAAATTTATACCGTTGATTTTCAATGCGCGAACGATCGTTGTAGGGAACAACTTGCTCTGCACTAAGATGTGTCGCAATGCTAACAATACTTAGTAAAAATAGCCGAACTATTTTCATCACCCACACCTGCTGCACATACCGCTGATACACGATACCAAAATACCCAACCACGCGTTACGATATGGCAAACAAGCCACAGAAGTACACAAAATAATGCACGCAATCATACCGCAAATCGAACTCCACCGCTTGTCATTCTGAAGGACTGTCCATCAAGCTGCACACCAGTAATATCGCCGGTACGAATATCTTCTGAAATTAATGTGTCTGTATTTCGCAGACCAACCGTAATCCCTGAAGCAAATTCTAATTTGTAAGACCCGTCAGCGAGTTTATAGTCCAAGGCTTTAGTCAATTGTGAAGTAACACGAGAAAGAGATCTGACAAGACTATAATTATCACTATCTACAGATGCAAAAAATTGTTTTTGCAAAACAGCTTGGAATCTAACCCGACCGCCACTAAAAGACCCATCAACCGAACGAATAATTCCACCACCGGAAATCTCCCCTGCACGATTATCCCATTCGATTGGATACACAACATCTAAACGACCAGAAGGCGCATAGACGTTATCGCCAAACGACAGAATCCCCCCACTAGAAACATTGAGTATTGCTTGAGACGCAAATGACCATTGCTTAACAAAAGCTTTAGTTTGATTATTGTTATTCAGGCTAACTTCAACAATACCACGATCACCAATCTCAAGAGCTGCGCGGTCACTAAAGTTAAGGCTGAAGAACCCATTATTAAAAATACAACGAGCCTCAAGAGTATATTTTGAAGAAACCAGGTTTCGCGGCACACTGGCACGAATTGCACCCTGACGACTGACATTACAATCAAAATAATCATTATCTGACAAACCAAGAGTTAACATACCATCACGGATATTAATTTCTCCATTCGTCGCCACATTAATTTTTCCACGACCTTTAATCGTTAACCTGTGGTGATCTGCCACAATAAGCTGCGCATAATCACTTACAACAATTTCAGGGCGATCGTCATTGAAAAAGCGCGGATTTTCAATCGCAACAGCCGATGCAAAGGAAGATCCTCCACATATTATCTGAGAGCCATCAGCAAAACGAACTGTTCCATTTCCTTTAAATCTAATAGTCGAGGTTTTTGGTAAATTGAGCCTATATCCTTGTGGTGTTCCAACTCCCCACTGAGGAATAGTACCTTCATTGTACTCTCCAAAGGTCAAGATCGCCCCATTACTCAATTCAAAAATTAATTCAGCACCTTCATCAATACTCAAATTGCCAAGTATGTTAAAATCACTGGTAACCGCAACAATATTCTCACCCCTTGTCACATACAGCGTATCTGTTTCTTTGATACCCGCAAAAGTACCATCTGATGCTGTCTGAAGTGCCGCTGGATCTCGCAAAGGAATTGGCGCATATGCTCGCACACGCTTCTGAGAAAGCCTTGAACCTCCGGTTAAGCTAGCAGAAAATGGCACCCAGTTATCTGGTAAGAATTTATGAATAGAGCCGCCAGCGGTAAGCGCCACATCACCAACACCACGAGAGAGCGCAAGACGCCCCATAACCCTGACGGTTGGTGTAGGAATAAGCAAATTGCCACGAGTTTCTATCATGCGAAGAGCAACACAATCATCTAAATATTGCTTGTAATTTCTTCCAGCCTCTTCACGCATTTCCTCAAGCTTTTTAAGTTGATATGAACAAATCGCTGGCCCCCATAAGTCATCAAAAAGAGTAGGCTCTCGCGTTAACACAAGATCAATTGGATTAGACATCCCAAGAGATGAAATATCAGTACCTTGGCGAATAGTAAATTGAGTAGACGCAATCCTGATTGGATTGCCTGTTACAATAATGTTCTTGCCAGAAATAAAAGATCGCTCGCCCGCGATAAGCGACTTCTCTCTCAACAAATTAAGCGTTACCTGGTCATTTAAAAAGTTAATACCAGCATTGCCACCAACAGAGCTCATGGTACAAAAACCATCAGCAAAATTAACAATCGGCAAATCGTTACCAGTCTGGAGCGAAAACAAAATATTGAGCACATTTTCTGGGGCTACGCCAAACAGAATAGCTCCACTAAGAGTTAAATTGTTATTGACCAACACCACTCCTGAATCTCGCCCATTCACAAGCAAGTTCATGTTTGTATCTTTTTTGATATCAACAACCGATGCTCCCATAAGGGCAACAGCACCAACAATACGATTATTTGAAGAGTCTGTTGTAAATGAATATTGAACGTTTTCTAACCCTACCAACTCAACGTCTTCAAGCAATACGGTATTCGAACCAATAAAAAATGAGAAATAATCATCGGCTGGCGCTAATATTAATTTTTTACGGCCACCATTACCTCGAATACGCAACACATCTGCAGCTCCAGTCATTCTGAATTTGCCTGTTGATAAAACAACGTCTTGATCTAGTTCCCATAAAACGTCATTAGCCAAATTCATTTGCGCGTTTGATGGAAGATCGAAGGTTCCATTTGTAAGACGCATTAGATTTATATTTTTAAGAGTGAGCGTTATACCTGTAGGAACAAAAAGTTGCGCCAAAGTTCCTTTTGCAAACAAAATAGCCGCTCCAGCACCATCAAGCGTTGCATCTCCTGCATAGGAAATAGTTTGATTCGTTTTAAGACTAATATTTTCTGTAAGAACAATGTCTCCTAAAACGTTACCTGCTAATAATCTTCTTGTAGAACCTTCACTCACATGCTCTAAGTCTGTTAACTGACGAATAGTCCCATGATTAAGCTTTATAACATACTGCGAAGAAAAACCCTGAAATAAATTAAGTCCAGTATTATCACTTGCATCGAGCCATAAGGTTGCGTTATCAAAAATAAGCCGCCCATTATTAGACACAAAAAAATCATTCTGCTTAATAGATAAAACAGAATCGCCATTTACCAATATAGACCCCGAGGTGAGGGTCACTGTAATACTCGTACTCAAATTTGAATCCGATAAAAAAATTGTCGAGGTTGGAGTCAATGAAAGAGTATTGTTTATGATGTTTTTCACATGGACACTGTTTAGCCTAAGCTTTGCCCCAGCTTCTAACTCAAGCACCCCTAATGAAAGCGTATCTAACCACGTACCGCCTCCCTTCAACGACGTTTCTCCTTGAAACTTCCACGTCCCAGTTAAAGTAGTTGAACCAACTAACTCAATATTGCGCACATTTTTAAACGTAAGCGTTGAATTCCATTGCCCCGTTGTACCAGAAAGACTCAATGAGCCGACGTTTCTGCCATCAACTGTTCCTGGCCCAACAATGCTGCCGCCCAATCCCAGCGAAATATCACCATCTAAACACAGTGTTCCGCCATTTAAATAGATCGGTTGGTTAATCAGGCTATTTACGGCAAGCGTCAATGTAGAATTTGAATCAAGAAACGTAATAGGTCTTTGAAAAAAAGCATTACCCTCAATACGATTATTGTCGCCACTCACGGAAATAGGACCATTAATTGGCCCAAAAGTAGCCGACATCTCGGTGTTTCCCGCCAGAGAAAATGTACCATTTGCAAGCTGGGTAAAATTACCAAATAACCCAACAGCAGTTGATCCCACACCATGAATAAAGTGACCTTCATTCGATACAACAACCATACCACCAACAACTGTCGCATCATCAGCTTGAGTTACCGTTCCTCCAATAACAGGAAATACGGGTGCATCTATAAATAATGTGCTCCCGCTCTGCAAATTAATCGTAGAAGCGCCGCTCGAAAAAACAATACCCTTTTCACCTGGGATTGTTTGATTATATCCCAGCAATGTTCCATCTTGCGCAAATTGCCCACGGCTCAAAAAGTATTTTAATGCGGTTGAATCATCAAATACGCGCGTAGCAGAATAAGTCGTTGAAATAAACCCCAACCAAAGACTTGCTAAAAACAACCAGCTCTTTCTCATGCCCCGCTCCGTGCAATGGACATCACGCCCCCCCACAATCCCCCCGAGAATAAGAATGAGGACTAAAAAGAGTCAATGATTACCGCGTTAAGCAGGGAAAGTGAGAAATTAAAACAAAAGCTTATTCATCAGCAATTTTTGCAACTTGCTCAAGACCCGCCTTAAAGCCTTGCCAGTAACGAAACATCGCTGAAGCTCGAGGATCAGTTGAAACACCACCTGAAGCAAGTCTGCATTTTTTATAATGAGCTAATACTTCCTCACAATGAGCAACCAAATCTGAAAGGATGGAAATATAGATTTTATTAAATCCATCGTTTCTACCCAGCTCAAAATAATCTGCTCGTTTTTTTATCGGGCTATTTTCAAAAAAACACGCTACAAACGTCAACTTACAAGCAGCCCAATACAACAAATTGGGTTTATTTGTGAGACTAAAACAAGGATTAAAGCATTCATTCAAACGCTCATCACATTGCTGTACAAAAGCAATACAATCAGCACTTCCTTTTTTAGAAATAATTTTAAACCTCAAAATTCCATGTCCAACACCAGTACGCAGCTGGGCAGGAAGGCACGCAATAATAACACGCTGAAAACTACGCCAAAATTTTATTAATTTTAATTTTTGTCGATCTTGAATGCTTTCAAAAAAAGTAGGGTCAAAATAAGAAATTTTTCCACACTTATGATCACAATCACAAATACACTTAAACAAAGCAATAGGATTTAAAGCCAATTTAGCAAATGCTTCTATTCCCTTTTCTTCTCCGGCCTTAAAAGGATCTACAAGCCCCTCCCAGGCAATTTTTTTGCACATAGAATCAATGTCTGTCGCACATGTTCGTCGTCCACCACTTGCAACGCCAGCCCCACCAGATACAGCTACCTCATCACTGTCGGTATCTTCGCCAACAACACCCCTATCACAATGTCTTGCTGCCAATCGAACTGAAGGCATAGGTAATACAGGCGCCTCAGTTACACGAGAATCAACAACTCCAGCCGAAGGCAAACCTTCTTTTCGTGCCTCATCCTGCAATTTTAATAAAGCCTCAGCGCTCGCCGCAACTACCGCGCCACCCAAGTCTTCTGTCATTTTTCCATCTTCAGCCTCATCAGCTTCCCCTCTCATAGACAAGCTACAAGGAGGAGCAGCATTTCCTGCCGACGGCAAACCTTTTTCTCGTGCCGCATCCTGCAATTTTAATAAAGCCTCAGCGCTCGCCGCAAATACCGAGCCACCCAAGTCTTCTGTCATTTTTCCATCTTCCGCCTCATCAGCACTCCATCTAGAAGCTGCCGTTGAATCGGAATTTAAATGGGGCCTAGGTTCCTCCACTAATTTACTTATATCAACCCTTAACGGAGACCCAGTCGCGCCATCATCTTCTCCTGCTTCTGATCCATCTTCATCACTCTCCACATCATCACCAAAGTCACGCTCAGCCAACTGCATCAAATCGCCGGCAAGTGCAGGACAAATTGCCGTTCTCCGCTTCGGGGGACACTCAAGAAATGATGTAGTTAAAAAAAAAGAACTAATAAGGATATATAGAGAAAACCGTGAGTGAATCATTATCGTAACCACAGAAAAAAGCGGCTTATGCGGTGGTATTCTACTGAGTAAGAAAGCCGAGCACAAGCAGGTCCCTAAACGACTTTAAAAACCATCGTTTTTTTGTTTTTTTCTCACTCTTTTAAAACCTGGGTATACTAAATTCATCGTGCATACAAATTTCAGGAGCCGTATCATCATGAGCAAACAGCGATTATATATCGAAGAGTATGTCACCCTTACCAACGGGTACAAATTGTGGACCAAACGGTCTGAAAACGGGTCTGTTCCCGTACTACTTATTCACGGCGGACCAGGCGGCAGCTCAAGCATGCTCCAGCCCATCGAAGAGAAGTTGCAGGATCTAGGGTATCAAACAATTGTGTATAACCAACTTGGGTCAATTCATTCTGACAACCCGGATGAACCTGGATTGTGGACTATCGAAGATTTCACCAGCCACCTTGAACAAGTCTGCGATGCCCTTGGCCTTACAAAATTCTATATTTTCGGCTACTCGTGGGGTGTTGTACTCGCTCTTGAATATGTGCTACGCCATCCAAAACGACTCTATGGCTTGATATTATCTAATTTCACAGCCAGCGCAGAATCCTTTGAAAAACACATGCAAATTTTGCGCCCTAAACTATCTATTGATAGCAGAAGAACACTGGACCAATTAGAAAAAATTAACGATTTCACCAATCCTGCATGGGTAAAAATTATTACCGAAGAATTTATGCCCAAGCACTTTTGCATACTCAAACCAATGCCTGCAGCATTTGATGAATTCATGAAAGAGTTAAATTGGAAAATTTGTCACCACTTTTTCGGCAAAAATGATTTTGTCGTCAAGGGGGCGGCCAAGGGATGGAATCGCTGGGCAGATTTACCCAACATCAATGTGCCAACCCTAGTGCTTTCTGGCGCGTCAGACCAATGCAGCCCCGCTGATGCAAAACGCATGGGAAGCCTGATGCCAAAAGGCTCTGCGCACATTATCCCGCGCTCAAGCCATGTACCGTTTTATGAAAATCCAACCGACTACTTTGAAGCTCTTAATCAATTTTTAAAAAGCACCAAACAACTCGAGGATTAACATGCAAAAAGTGTTCTGGGAAAACCCCTACCAGCAAACGCTCTCCACACAACTCATCTCAGTTAACGAAAACGAAGTGCTCCCAGAAAAAACAATCGCGTTTTCATTTTCTGGCGGACAAGAAAGTGACAAAGCATGGTTCAACGGGATCGAAGTTATCAGCAGCCGCATGGCCGATGGACTTATTTATTACACACTGCCTGAAGGACATGGGCTGCATGCTGGTGATCAGATCGAAATTACGATCGATTGGACGCGACGATACCGGCTCATGCGGTTACATTTTACCGCAGAACTTATTCTTGAATTGGTTACACAAAAATTCCATCTTGAGAAAGTTGGTGCACACATCTCAGAAACAAAAGCACGCATCGATTTTAAATCTGACACAAACATTTCAGTTCATTTTGATGAAATACTTGCTAAGTACAACGAAATCATCAGAAGAGACTTACCAATTGTTAAAGATTTTTCTGACGTGGCAACACAACGTAGATTTTGGAAAATTGATGGTTTTGCACAAGTTCCGTGCGGCGGAACACATGTAAAAACAACTACTGAAGTTGGCTTTGTAACGCTCAAACGCGATCGCCCCGGAAAAGGCATTGAGCGTATTGAAATCAGATTAGTTAATCCGTAAAACAACTATAAAAAAAGGCCCTCAAATTTTCTGAGGGCCTTTTTTTACTTTAATAATAATCAATTGATTCTTTGCGCCGCGACGGAGTCTTTGCCGTTGCTTTGCGAAGCCGATCTAAAGACGCTGACCAATCTGGATCAGCTGGTGGGCGTTCAATTAAAATCTCATCAACACCTAATTGGTCTGCCTCAAACAACGAGGCATATAATTCACTCTCATACCCATCTTTGTTATCAGGTAACTGAGGCAAAAACGCCGCGGAATTACTAACCCAACCTATAGAGGAATAATAGACTACCGCAAACTTTTTACCTACATTCTCTGTCATGTGCCTAACAATACTCTCAAGACTCATGAGCGATGCCGGGGTGAGCGGTTGATAATGCTGCAACATATTGCCAGAAACTTTTTCATCATGCTCTTCTGGTTCTTCTACCACCAGCTCAGGATTTTTTGCTTCTAACATAGCTTTTGTTATTGGCCCTTTTCGCAAAATCCGCACCCTCAATCTCTCACCGGCACCACCACAGCCAGCGCAACCCACCATACCAAAGCCGTGCTCAGTATCCAAGCCGGTCAAATCAATAATTGTGGATTCAATACCCCGCTTACACTTGCCGCCATCAACAATTGCATCGATTTTGTCTCCAAGACCAAACATCACATGCTTTGCGCACGTAGGACTCAATCGCTGATACGGATTAGCAGATGGAGCTGCTAATCCTGTCTTCATGGCATGAAGCACCTGAAGAAATACCGGATGATTAGGAACTCTTAAGCAAATAGTTGGCTTTCCACCCGTAATCACATCCAACACATGGGGCGCTTTCTTGAACAGCATCGTCAAAGGACCAGGCCAGAATTCTGCTGCAATTTTTTCGGCTATTGGATGCACATCAACTGCCCACTCTGCTACTTGCGCAAATGATTCAATATGAACAATCAATGGGTGATCTGCAGGACGGTCTTTTGCTGCAAAAATTTTATTAACAGCTTCTTCACTTCGAGCATCAGCCGCAAGGCCATACACAGTCTCTGTTGGCAGGGCAACAATGCCACCTCGTTTTAACGTAAGAATAGCACTGTGAAGATTGCTCTCATCATATCCATTTAACATCTCTGCTCCAGCAGGTTCAACTTCTCTAAATCGCTTTCCCTGGCTAGTTGATTTTGGTACTCGCGTGGCACTTACCATCAAACAAAAACAACCCATCATTACAAAAATACGCCTCAAGAAAATCATGTTCACAATCAGCCCTTTTGAATAATAAAACCTGCAACGCCCCCATGAAATCACAAAATCAGTGTCGCCACAAGTGCTTTTCATGCATATGAAACAGGTTTAGAAAATTTAAGTGCCACAAAAATTGGAAAAATACAGCTGCGCAAAAACTAACCAATCTTTTCTGCTGCAATAAGTCGTTCAACAACTTTTTCTCCATCAAAGAAAACATCGTATGCACATTGATTTGGCTGACTGATCAACGCTTGATACAAATCAGTGCCACGGTAATGCAACGCTACGCATTGATCCTGAGCAACGCCTGATTTAATTTCCCCAGATTGGATAAATGTTTGATACGAAGGCCGGCGCTCACTCTCATCGTTGTAATGAGGACAGTTGCTTCCCGGCAAAAAACCAAGACCGTCCAGTACAGTTAACGCATGAGGTAACGAATCGGTAATTCCTTGTTCAAACCAACACAAAGAGCCTGCACTAGTGCCCGCAAGCACAATGCCCTTTTCCCAGGCTTTGCGCATAATTACATCAAGTCCCCAGGCCTTCCAAAGCACCAGAAGATTCTTGGTATTACCACCGCCGACGTAGATGACATCATGACTCAGCACGTATTCTTCCAGAGAAACCCTTTTGGGCGGATTAAATAATGAAAGATGATGTGGCTCGCATGCCAATTGATTAAAAGCCTCATAAAAATAGGTAATATATTGAGAAGAATCTCCTGATGCTGTTGGCACAAACAACACGCGAGGATTTTCTTTCTCCACTTGCGACAAAACATAACGCTCGAGAACTAAATTAGTTTTATAAAAGCCCGGCCACCAATCGCAATAATCGTTTTATGCATACCAAAACTTCCCATTATTATTTCAATTTCACCACCATCCCTAAGCCCTTTACAAGAAAATGGTAAATTCGCATACTATATACATAATTACTAATTTAAAAGCCGTAGGAACCATCATGTGGAAACATGTATATCATAAAAACTACGAAAACGTTTCAGCCCAGGCAATCTGGGACCTCTGGGCAAACGTTAACGCATGGCCCGCCTGGCACCACAATCTAGAATTCTGCAAACTCAATGGCTCATTTGCCGTAAATAGCTCATTCGTTCTCAAACCTAAAAACATGGGCCCTGTTACAATCACCATCACCACTCTCACACAAGGCGTTAGCTTCACCGATTGCACACCATTCTTTGGTGCCAAGATGTACGACATACACGAACTCCAAGAAACACCCAACGGCCTTTGCATCAAAAACACCATTTACGTCACCGGACCTCTGGCATGGGTATGGAGAAAGTTAGTAGCAGAAAAAGTAGCCTATTCTATCCCTGAAAAAATCGACGCACTCGTAACACTTGCAAGGAAAGAACATGAGTAAAACGCCATTCGGATTTGAAAAACCACGAGACAGCCCTGGCTTTTTGCTGTGGCAAACAACCATCGTTTGGCAAGGACTTATAAAAAAAGCACTCGAAGGCTACGGCCTTTCACATCCCCAATTTGTCATACTCGCCATCACGCTGTGGTTTAATATTCATGACGAAGTAGCAACACAAGCACTTATCACCGCGTGGTCAAAACTCGACAAGATGACCGTATCATCATCGCTAAAAAAACTCGCCGCGCTCAAACTTATCAGGAGAAAAGAAGACACCAAGGACACCCGCGTAAACACCGTCGTACTTACGCCAAAGGGGAAAGAACTCATATCGCAACTCATTCCGGTTATAGAAGGTGTTGATGAAGCATTTTTTGGGCACATTTCTACCCCACAGCAAAAAAACCTTCTGGGTATTTTAGAACAACTTACAAAAGAAGATCCGGAATAGTATGGCTCTCAAATATTGGATTGGTGTTGCCTCACAAGAACACGTAGCAACAGGAACAACTTTAGGGATTTGCCAGTTTTGTCACGGTAAGCAAGCTCCCGCCAAACGCTTACAAAAAGGCGATTTTGTTATTTACTACTCACCAAAAATAACCATGTATAGACCAGAACCATACCAAAAATTTACTGCTATCGGCATTGTGCAAGATGATGCTCCCTACCAAGTTGAACAGTTCCCTGGATTTACTCCATTCAGGCGCAATATCGCTTATTTTGATGCGCAACATGCAGACATCAAACCGCTCATTCCCCAGTTATCATTTATTAAAAACAAACAATCCTGGGGATATGCATTTAGATTTGGTTTTTTTGAAATCGACCAAGCAACTTTTAACGTTATCGCAAAAGCTATGCTTGGAAAAATCCCGTAATCACAAGTAGCTGGCGTTGCTTATTTGAATTTTTAACACTTTAAGCGCTCGTTTAAAAAGGCACAATTTAAACTCAAGAACACACATATCACGACCAAACACCACCAAATCTGAAACCTCAGAAGGAATTTCTATCATGCTACGATCACAACTTTCACACGCGAGGCTTTGCACATCACTGTTACTTGCAGCGCACCGATGACACGAACCCAGCTTAAAGTTTGGCAATACTTGTTCCATCTTGCTTTTTCCAGCAGCTAAACAGTCTTTATGCGTGCCAAAACCTAGTAAAGATGCATGCACCATGTATTCATTAAATAATGCACATGCTTTTGTATACGCTCCTTCAAAAGAAACAAGTTCCCTAGGAATATCGGCGCTCGCATCGCCTCGACCAGCCATCCGCCCATCTGAAACACAATACAATCGACGATGGCCCGATACCTTACGATTAAGTTCTTGAAGTAGCTTCAAGCAGCGCGTGATATTCCAACGTACCTGTGGCCAATAGATTACATAGGTTGCATCTGTAAAATCGGAGTAACCTACCGCATCTGGATTCCATGAAAACGAAGCAAGGCGCTTTATTTCTGCGCACCCGTCAGCAATTTCATCAGCACCCAACTTGCAAGGCACACGCCCTCTTCTGCCCACCGTACCTTTTTTGTACGCAGCTTCCCATGTATTCACCACAGGTTTGCTATAGGCCGCCATAGGATCGCAGACGTGCAACTCTCCCTCGCTATCCAATGTTTCAGAGCTTTTTGAACTGGCAGAATCTTCATCATCGGAATCTGAAAAACAATCATCAGACCAAGCGCCCTTAGCCGCTTCAGCTTGCGAGTCACCCATCACTCCCATTAAACCACTTACCCAAGATCGCCATTTTCCTGCTTCAACGGAAACAGTGGTAAAAAAACACTG
>Ga0214921_10002041_pt1 | contig 33483 bp, 53 predicted proteins | sample LL1505_MetaG_FD_177992 | JGI IMG/M metagenome (GOLD analysis project Ga0214921, IMG submission 177992) | Freshwater microbial communities from Lake Lanier, Atlanta, Georgia, United States - LL-1505 | ecosystem: Environmental > Aquatic > Freshwater > Lake | place: USA: Georgia | collected... | reverse complement strand
CCCTAAATAATGGGATGCCCGAGATTGTCGTTCATAGACATAACACGGTCTACACCCGTTTATCATGCGAACCTGCGATTGCCCGTGAGATTCAGGAATACTTCACCTTTGAAGTTCCGAACGCAAGATTCACCCCCGCATTCCGCAATCGTCATTGGGACGGTAAGATCAGAATGTTCCAACCAAGGAACGGGCTGTTGTATGTCGGTCTCCTTGACTACCTAGCGCAGTTCTGCGAAGAGCGCAAGTATCATCTTGCAGTTGACCATAAACTCATCAATCCTGTGGAGCCTTGCACACGCGAGGATTGTGTCAGCAAGATCATCAAGGGCTTGAATCTGTCTGCACGGGGCGAGGCAATTGAACCCCATGAGCATCAGATAGATGCAATTCATCATGCCCTGAATACAAACCGCTGCCTTCTGCTGTCGCCTACTGCTAGCGGCAAGAGCCTGATCATCTATGTCCTTGCACGATTTTATGCAGATCTCTTGCATCTAGCGGATTCTAATAAAGAAGAGCAACGAAGAGTATTGATCGTTGTTCCAAGCATTTCACTTGTAACACAACTTTTCAACGATTTCAAGGATTACTCCGCAAATGACACATTCGGATGGAATGTCAACGATTTTGTCCACAAAGTGTTTGGCGGTGAGGAAAAAGACGATCCAAACAAGCAAATAGTCATCACTACTTGGCAGTCCATTTACAAGATGCCCAAGGAATACTTTGATCAGTTTGGTGCTGTAATCGGTGACGAGGCTCACCTGTTCAAGGCGGCTAGCCTGACAAGCATAATGACAAAGTTGACCAACTGCCCGTATCGTATTGCGCTTACAGGCACACTAGATGGAACACAGACTCACAAGTTGGCAATTGAAGGTCTGTTTGGTCCTGTCAAGCAAGTCACGACAACCAAGGATCTGATGGAGAAGAAGTTACTTTCCAATCTTGAGATTGACTGCATTCTCCTGACCTATCCTGACGAGATCAGTAAGACTGTTGCGGGACTTCCTTATCAAGAAGAGATTGATTGGATTGTCTCTTGCGATGGACGCAATTCACTCATTTCAAAACTTGCCTGTTCCACGAAAGGCAATACGCTTGTTCTCTTTCAGTTTGTTGAGAAGCACGGCAAGCCACTCTTTGAGAAAATAAAGACCGATGCAGGTGATACTCGTAAGGTCTTCTATGTGTCGGGCGAGACTGATGGCGAAGTTCGTGAAGACATTCGTCAAATCACGGAGCAAGAAGACAACGCCATCATTGTTGCTTCCTATGGCACATTCTCAACAGGCATCAACATTCGGTCTCTACGAAACATCATCTTTGCTTCTCCATCCAAGAGCCGTATTCGTGTCTTGCAGAGCATTGGTCGCCAACTCCGCAAATCCGAGCGCAAGGACAAGGCTAGGCTTTATGATATTGCAGATGACTTGCATTGGAAGTCAAAGAAGAATCACACGCTGAAGCACTTCATTGAAAGAGTGAAAATCTACAACGAAGAATCGTTTGAATATAAGATGGTGAAGATTCCGATCAAGGAGGTTCTATGATTCAGTTCTCAAAAGAAGGATCCCCTCCCGCTACCAAGATTGTTCGCTTGCGTAACGGAGAAACTTTGATTGCAACTATTCAAGGGATTGGGGATGAGTACATCTTTGAACGACCGATGACTGTTGTATCTGTTCCTGCTACGGATAGAAATGGCAAGGTTGCCAAGATTGGGGTTTACCTCAAGGATTGGATTGATTACACGAACGATACATACTTTGTCGTTCCGAAGGATATAGTCATCTGCACCGCAGAACCGGATACGAAGATGTATGCAGACTACATTGAGGCAAAGATTCATTCGGATCTTCAGAAGGCTCAGGATGAGTTGCAACAGGTGATGCAGGAATACATCAAACAAGCACCATTTCCTTTGGTGGAAATGGCAGAAGAAGATGACAAATCAGCAGAGAGTGGGTATACTGCCAAACCTACCAATGAAGAAGAACAAGATGAGGGTGATGAAGGGGACGAGGATGACGGACTACCGTGGTGGGAAGGTAACCCTCGTATACGGTTCTGATACCTACTTAAGTAACTATAGAACCTTTCATTTCATACTGGACACCGGTATTTATGACCAACTGATTGAGCCAAGCAATAATTATTCTGGATTATGGAGAAAATAATGAGTAAGAAAAACGCGCATTACATTGACAACAAGAAGTTTTTAGAAGAGATAACACAGCACCGCAAGATAGTTAATAAGGCAAAGAAGGAAGGCACAAAGCCACCTGGCGTAAGCAATTACATTGGTCAATGCTTTTTAGACATTGCAAACAACCTAGCCAAGAAGCCTAATTTTACAAACTACAGTTTTAAAGAAGAGATGGTTGGAGATGCAGTTGAAAATTGCATCATGTATGCCACCAACTTTGATCCCAAGAAATCAACCAACCCATTCGCCTTCTTCACGCAGATCACCTTCTATGCCTTTCTACGGCGCATACAGAAGGAGAAGAAGCAACTCTACATCAAGTTGAAGTGCTTTGAGGATAACGATCCAACAGGCAAGTTTAGAAACTGGATGGATGAAGGCAAAGTTGAAACTTCATCAGAGGAGATTGCAGAGATCATCGGTCTTTCAGAAACCGACATGGCAAACTTCAATAAAGAGAAGAAGAACAAACTCAAGAAGAAGCGCAAGCGCAAGACCAGCAAAACCGGCAACAATGTGCTTGACGGGTTCATGGACGAGTGATACAATAGACGCTATCAAGAGAAAAAGAGATAATCAGCACTTTGGGGGTAGATGAGACATACATAGATGTATGAGATACAAAGTCTACCTAATAGAAAACTCCGTAAATAGCAAGAAGTATGTCGGATATACTTCAACCACTTTGAAACATCGCTTCTACCAACACACAAGATCAGACAAGCCAATAGGTAAGGCAATACGCTTGCATGGAAAAGAGTGTTTTACTATCAGAATGATTGAAGAATGCGATGATTTGACAGAAGTGTTGCAACTTGAACAGAAGTGGGTGGCGCATTACCAATCATTTGGTAGTGGCTACAACTGCACAAAAGGTGGAGATTGCAGTCCTGTGGTGCGAAATATAGATCCATATAAGACATCGGAGTTTTCCAACAAAATCAGAAAGAACGCTTTGGAGCAACACTCCGATCCGATAAAAAAGAAAAACCACATAGAGGGTATACGGAACTACTGGAAAAACTTGCCCACATCGGAAAAACAAAAACGGCAGGAACTAGCAAGAGAAAATGGAAGAAAAAGCAAAACTGCTTGGAATAAAGGTCTAAAATTTCCTGGAAAAGGAAAATCTGGTGCTGCCAATCCTGCGGCAAAACGATACAGGGTTTGGTTTCCAGATGGTAAAGAAACAATAACAAACTGTCTGACGGAGTTTTGTAAAAACAATGGTCTTACTTACCGCAATGCTTGCGGTGTGCTTGAAGGTAAACAAGCACATCACAAGGGATTCAGATTTGCCAGATTGGAGAATCACCCATGAAAATCGCTATCATCTGTGATACCCACTTTCGGTGCGCGTAGTGATTCACCGATCTTCCTGCACCATTTCTTCAAGTTTACGGACGAGGTGTTCTTGCCGTACTTGAAGAAGAATAAGATTGATACCGTGTTTCATTTGGGCGATCTGCTTGATCGGCGCAAGTTCATCAACTTCGCCACGCTGAACGAGGTTCGCAAGCGTTTCATACAACCTCTTGTTTCCAATCATAAGGTGTATGCGATCCTTGGTAATCACGATGTCTACTTCAAGAACACAAACCAAGTCAACTCCATGCGCGAGTTGTTTCACAATGACTTTGGTGACGGTCTCTTGGAGCAGCCAACGGTTCTTGAGTTTGATGGAGTGAAGATTGCTTTTGTTCCTTGGATCACGAAGGACAACAACGATGAGTGCATGGCATTCATTGAGAAGGCTGTGAAGAACAAGGTTCCTTTTCTCATGGGTCACTTGGAACTCACAGGCTATGAAGTCATGCGTGGAGTGAAGCATGAAGACGGAATGGATCCTGCGATTTTCAAGGATTTTGAAGCGGTCTTCAGCGGTCACTTCCACCAAAAGCACAGCCGTGGGAATGTGAACTATCTTGGCACTCCATATCAGATTACATTTGCTGATCTCAATGAGCCAAAGGGGTTCCATGTATTTGACACCGATAATCGGACGCTTGAATACATTCGCAATCCACTCACTATTTTTACACAACTCATCTATGACGATGAGCAGGAGGATTATACCTCTTGTGACTTGGATAGATACAAGCACACATTCGTTCGTGTGGTAGTTCGTAAGAAGACCAATCCCGTGATGTTTGATACGCTGATTGATAGACTCACGAACATCGGAGTCTATGGAGCAACGGTAATTGAGGACAAGGAGATGGGCATCACTCTCACAGAACAAGTTGATGTTGCTCAAGACACTCTGTCCATCATCAATAATGAGATTGACCAACTGAAAGTCGGCAATCCAAACAAACTCAAGACCATTCTTAAAGAACTGTATTTGGAATCACTTTACGCTTAAGGAGCATTATTACTATGTCACTACCAATTAAACTAGTCGGACTACATGGCGGCGAACAACTCATTGCACAGATTGTCAAGGATGATTATGCCAACGGCATGGTTACCGTCAAGAATCCTGCAATTCTCATCCCCGCAGGACAGGGCAAGTTGGCTCTTGTTCCGTGGCTACCATACACCGATGCAGAGAACGGCATCACCACTCGCGGTGTGAACTTCATCGTTGATCCGCAGGAATCCCTGCTCAATGAATACAACACAGGATTTGTGTCGGGTCTGATCGTTCCTTCCAAGAAGGTTGAAGCAGCACCTTCAGGTCTCAAACTAACAACATAAAGAAAGGAGGCTCCAATGGAAGTCATTCAAAACGCCCTTGGAACTTTCTTCTACACGGTAGTCGTTTTCATCGCAGGCGCGGTGATCGGCGTACCGCTGTGGAAGTGGGTTTCGCCCAAGTTGCCTTGGAATAAGTGATTATTACCGTGAGTATTGTCCCTGTAGGGAGCGATTGTATACATGATTAAGTTCAAGAAATTGAGATGGCGAAATCTGCTCTCTACAGGGCAGTACTTCACGGAGGTTGATCTTGTTAAAGCAGACACCACGCTGATCTGTGGTGAGAACGGCGCAGGAAAGTCCACGATGTTGGATGCCCTGTGCTTTGTTCTTTTTGGTAAGCCTTATCGCAACATCAACATCCCGCAGTTGGTCAACACGATCAATCAGAAGGATTGCGTGGTTGAGATTGAGTTTACGATTGGTCAAGATGAGTACAAAGTCATTCGTGGCTTGTCGCCAAAGGTATTTGAAGTTTACAAGAATGCCAAGTTGATAGATCAAGATGCCAAGAGCAAGGATTATCAGCGGATGTTTGAGGAACAGATCCTGCGAATGACCTACAAGTCCTTCTGTCAGGTTATCATCCTTGGTTCTGCAAACTATGTTCCGTTCATGCGATTGACCGCTGCCGAACGCAGATCAATCGTAGAAACCATTCTTGACATCAATGTGTTCAGCACCATGAACACTTTGCTCAAGGGCAAGGTATCTCAAAGCCGCGAGGAATTGACGGAAGTAGAAAGTAAGTTGTCAGTCATCAAGGAGCGCATCGCACTTCAGAAGAAGTATATGGATGAGCGAACCAAAGATGAGAACGACTTGGCACAGAAGTATGAGGATGAGATCAAGGAGGCAGAGGATAAGGCTGCTGTCCTTGAGGAAGAGATCTCAGTTCTGCGCGAGAAGATTGAATTTCATCTTGGCGAAATTGACGATAAAGAAACCGTAGACAAGACCAAGAACAATCTTGAGTCCGTTCAGCGGCAGTTGAACAGCAAGACCAAGAACTTGAATTCAAGTGTGGACTTCTACGAGAAGAACGATACTTGTCCAACCTGCACACAGCACATTGAGCAGGAGTTCAAGGATTCAATGGTTGCCTCGCTGAACACAAAGAAGCAAGAAGTGGAAAAGGCAATCAATGATATCAATACATCCCTATCAGATACAAACAAGCGATTGGAAAAGATTGCAGGAATCATTCGGGTATTGAAGGTAACCGAAGGTGCGATTCAGGAGCGCAAGTCCGATCTATCAGGACATAAGAAGTTCGTTGAGAAGACCAAGCAGAAACTGCAAGAGTCCAAGAACAACAAGAAGGATGATACCAAGGAGCAGGAAGCCCTTGCGGTGCTTGCCAAGGAAGAAGAAGACAACATTGGTAATCGCAAGGAAATCGTGGACACACAGCACTACTATGGTATTGCTGCAACTCTTCTCAAGGACAGCGGTATCAAAAGCCGTATCATCAAGCACTACATTCCCATCATCAACAAGGTAATCAATCAATACCTTACGCAGATGGGTCTGTTTGTAAATTTCAACTTGGACGAAGAGTTTAATGAGACCATCTTGAGCCGTCACCGCGACTCCTTTACCTACGCCTCATTCAGCGAGGGAGAGAAGAAGAAGATTGACTTGGCTCTTCTGTTTGCATGGAGAACGATTGCACAGATGAAGAACTCTGTGTCAACCAATCTCCTGATTCTTGATGAGGTGCTTGATGGAAGCCTTGACGATGCTGCCTGTGAATCATTCCTTGATATCCTCAAGGGAATGGACGAGAACACAAATGTGTTCGTCATCAGTCACAAGCCAAAGGAACTGCTTGAATCAAAGTTCAGCAGAATCCTGACCTTCGTCAAGAAGAACAATTTCAGCGGGATTGCAAACAGTAAGGTTTAAAGAATTCTGTCCTGAATCATTGCTTGGATAACGCTAGCGGTGACTCCGCTAATAGCCTTGCGATATCCAGTTGATTGATGGATCAGGTTAAACTTACCATTACCAGCATCGGCAACCTTATAGACTTCGCCCTTGACAACGCTACCACTAGGCACACGCTTACTCTGCTTGGCACGGAGACTCATCCCTGCTTTGATTGCAGGAGCGGCTTCGGTGACTTCTGTTTCTTCCTTCTTTGCACGAAGAGCCTTGAAGTCATGGGCATCTAGTTTGCCGTTCTTGTTGACATCAAGTTTCTTCTGACCACCAACGAGAGGCTTGGCTTCGTCAACCTGTTCAACTTCTTCGCCCCAACTCTTGTTGACGAAGTTTGCGGCTTCCTTTTCTGTACCCATGTCCTTTACCCACTTGCCACCCATCGTATAGATGCCGATGATTCTCTTTGAATCCTTCTTGCCTGGACCGGTGAGATACTTTACCTTGCCCTTGGCTTCATCAAGTTCAATTTCTTCCCTCATGCCGTGTTCAGCCTTGCGCCATTTGTTCAGTTCACGCTTGTTTACCTGATACGGACTGCCTTCTTTGTCGGACTTGCGTCCGTATTTGTGTACGAGTTCAAGGTAGTTGATGCGCGAACCACGGACATATCCTCTGTCTCGTTCAGCCGCTGTCTTGCCTTTGTTCAAAGCCTTTGAAGCCTTCTCCTTTTCACGGTCAATTATAGCCTGACGGGCAGGAGTGATTTCTTCATCAACTTCAACTTCTTCCTTGATGGCTTGTGCAAGACCTGTTTCAATTGCCTTGGCAATCTTCTTGCCAGAGATGCGTCCTGATTGCTTCTTGCCTTCTGCGCCAAGTTTATACATTGGCTCACCCATGTACGAAGTGTCATACATCAGGGTATAGGTTGTCCCAACATCCAACTTTGCAAATGCAACTGGCTTGACAATCTTGACCTTGCGAACGCCCTTGAGTGTTGCCTTGTAGTCTTCTGATAGACCCTTGCTTGCAACGAAGTTCTCATGGATGCTGATCAGTCCTGCATACAGGCGATTAAAAAGATTCTTTGCGCTGACATCAGTTGCGATTGCTTCCTTGGAGATGACGAGATTCTTATCCTCTGTTGCCATGACGGGGAACAGGCTCCACGAACCCATGTTCTCCTTTGCGCCATATGCAGCATACTGCTTGTGATTGAGTGTGACGCAGAAGACAGGAACAGTTGAATTCTCGCCATCAAAACGAGCGGTGGCAAATGTGCCATCGGTTCCGAACTGCTCTGCAATTTCCTCAATCTCTTCCTCTTCCTCTTCCTCAATCTCTTCCTTCTTGGTGTCCTTCTTGACTCCTGCTCTGATCTTCTTCAACTGATCGGGAGTCAACTTGACCTTCTCTATGATTTCTTCCTCTTCTTCAACTTCCTCACTCTTTGCACCGGCGGGAACTCCCTTGCCAAGAGTAGCCTTGTATCCTGCCTTCTTGACAACAGCAGCAGCCTTCTTGAACTTATCTTGGCTTGCACCAGCAGGAACGCCTGTATTTGGAGTCAACTTAGCCTCAAGGATTTCAACTTCCATTGTCTCCTCGCTGAACTTCTCAATGATGACCCAGCCATCCTTGGTATACGAATCAACATCCTTGGCAGCGATAACATCAAGATCGTTATCATCCTTGCTCCACATGATCTTGCTGCCTGGTAATGCATCCTTCTTCTTTTTCAAAAGTGGATACTGCTTGACGAATGTCATTGGAACCTTGTAGTTGACAAGACGAGCCGCCACGGCATTCGCAGGGCGCGTAGGAAGCCCCGCAGGAGCCGCTACAGCCTCTCGGAAGGCTTCATAGCCCCGAACGCTCTCTGTGATCTGATTAACCGCAGCGGCGTTTGTGGTTTCAACGGTGACGAAGCCGTTTTGAACATTTACAACTGTGCCTACTTCGTCCTTGCGGACAGCGTTGGCGGCGAAATTGGCTAGCGAGAGTGAGGGAAACTTGTAAGTCAACCGTTCCATAGGATCTCCTAAAAATGAGCAATCGGATACCCATATTTAGGATTTTCAAACAGTCTACTTATGGGTATCCATGAAATCCAAGACTTCTTTCAAAGTCTTGTTGCAGCACTCTTTCTTGTAAATGGTTTCGGCACGGACTCGTTCGCAGTCCATTTCGTATTCAATTTTACGAATTTCATCCTTGGTCGGAGGCACCCATTCGTGGGTGATGGTCTTGGCTTCCTTCAATTCATGCATGGAAGGCTCAAGTCCCTTGCGGAAAACCAAGTCCCATTCAAGGATCGGTTGAGTGAAAGCACGAATCATCGCATAGATGTCATGTATGAGTTCCATGACAGTCTCGCCTGATGGACAAATTGGATCTTCGCTTGTGGCAGTCACCCGATTCTTTTCATCGTAATACACCTCGTAGATGTTGTAAGAATGGTATGAACGGCTTCCCATGTGCGTGGTCTTGCGGATGACTCGGTAATTCCAACTCATACGACTCTCCTTAACTGTCCTTTTAAGAAGGACAGATATGTCCTTAACTGTCCTTTTAAGAAGGACAGATATGTTTAGCCAACCAAAGACTTTAGTTGCGATAGTTTGAAAGAACATCATATACTTTTCTTGGTATCTTACGGTGTGCTTGCGCTCGGAAACTTGAGGGCATCTCTGACAAGATTGAAGTGGCTTGCATCATATCGGCTTCAAAAGGCCAAAACTTACGATACTCGCGCATGAAGAAGTGAGCATAGATGTAGCAGTTTGCAGCACGGATATACCGATCCACATTGACAGGTAGATTGTGTTTCTTGATGAGTTTGATTGAACGCATTTCGCAATCTCGTTCCATCTCACGAACGGATTCAAATGCCTTGTCTATGATTCTGTTCTTGTAAGTCTTGCCGTTGAACCAGTTGTCAATGATTGTAGTAGAGTTGTCGGTCTTGCGATAGACGGGAGACTTCTCAATCCATTGACGGAAGTGACAGTATTCGTGAATGAAAACTTCAAACCAAAGTTTGTTATTCCTCGCCACACGAATCTGTTTGCCGTCTTCGTCAAAGTAACCCGAAGCACGACATCCACTACAGTTCACGGATTTGCCCCTGCCCCACACTAGCCGACACTCATGCTCCTTGAGGTGTTTCCTCGCCATCTGCACGAACTCTCGTTGCGCCTTAAGCATGGGTGTATCTCCTTTGATCGGGGTGATTTACGCTAGCATAGCAGTTCTGCGTCCTTCAATCAAGAGGGAAATTTTGGTTCCCATAATTTGTCTAATTGCCTCTTTATGTTCAATAGTTAAAGAGTCGGGTAATCTGACCATTTGTAAAATCAGGGCTTCCCGTGCCTTTTGTCCCTTGCGACAACCACAGGTATTTGGGTCCAGATAATCTTTCATGCCCATCATCCAAGCCGTCAAAGGGCGGATCTGGGCTGTTACCAGTTCCTTTTCCTTGGGGCGTAGATGCCCGTACAGGGCTTCGGGCGTATCAAAGGTGACAGAGGGCATTTCAGTCATTAAAACCCTCCTCAAGCCGCTCTATGGCTCTTGTAAATGACCAATAACTTAATAATCCACCCAAATAAGTTATCGGAGTTACTGTCCAATTTGAAAATCCGATGGATGCCGCGACCGCCAAGGGTAGCCCAAAGCAGTACGGGCAAGTCGCCCACCGAATTAAAAAGTTGTCATGGAAGATGCGAATGTATTCGCCGTAGGACATCTGCGGATTGAACTCAAGTTCGCTTTTGTAATCCTTGAGTTTAGAAATGAAGTTGGGAATCCGCAACAACTTCAAATATTCGTAGACTGCGCTAGTTTCGCGCAGCACATACAACACCATTGCAACCCACATCATGGCAATCAATTCATTCATATTTACTCCTTCGGTGCTTTGCTCAATCCATAACGAACACGGGCAAGATCTCCCTCGGCATCATTGTGGATTTGTTGGAAGTCCTGAACAACTGCGTGTGGTGGAACATTTGCAAGAATCAACTTTTGAATGGAGTCAATGTCGTTTGTCAAATGGTGTGCCAATGCAAGTTTGATCTTGTCTTCAGGAATTGGAGTCTTTGTTCCTGCTATCTTCAAACGAATACCAATGAAATCCTTGATGACTCTTTGGGGAACTGCCATTGCCTTTATGAGTTCACCCTTCTTATTCTTGACTTCAGGAGAGATCATACTCTGCGTCAATGTCTTTCCATCAAGTGGCTTTCCATTCTTGTCAGAGTAGAAGACTTGACCTTCGCCGCCTCCAAGAACCATGTATACATCGCCATTGACATTTGGAGGATATGCACCCGCAGCAATTTCTCCCATTGTTTTGCCAACGCCTTCGTGGGTCAATAGCAGAATGTGATCGGGAACACGGCGAGGACGATTGTCGTTGTTGATCATCGCAACACGCCAGTTTGTCAACACCCAAATAATATGAATGTTGTTGGTTTTGTATCCTGCCTGAACAAGAAGATCGCTGATATCCTTGATCTCACTTGCATTCTTCAAGGTTCTGTCAAAGATGATGTTGGGAAGAAACGCTTTCTCACTACCATAAGTCTCCCACTCGCGTCCTGTCGTTCCCTTTTTGATTCCAAGTTTCTGCAACATCAGAGCCTTGATATGCGGAGCCAGTAAAAATCCAATTTGCCTCTGTTCAAGAGGCCAGTCCTTGAGAGCCAAGTGGATCTTCTCAACATCCTTTGGATTGCGGAAGTTGATGTCCTTGAATTGCACGAACTTGCTGCTGATACCAAGAGAAGCATGGAGTTTGCCCATTTTGACTACGGCTTCTTTGAAGTGATCGGGGTCAATGACCTTGTAATCCATGCCATTCATCAGGTTGCCAATAGCATACCCCTTGCCGCTTCCCGCTCCACCCGCCATGAAGACAACTTGACCGTATCTTGCCCCGTTGTTGGGCATGATCAACTTTTCTTCTAGGTTCTGCTTTAGATCTTGAAAGTTCATTGTTGGGGGTTCCTGTGGCTTGAGTCAAGGTATTTATCATTCCCCCAAATGCAAAGCCCCCCACTTTCGTAGGGGGCTTGGAAGTTTCGTGGGAGGGCGAGTGCTACTTCGGCTCCTCAACCCTCCGATATAGTATCTAGGATTTTTGAAGATTTTCCCTTGCCTTCGGATTCAAGATCTTCGGCATACTTCTCAAGGGCTTCTTCACATTGCTTGCGAGTCAGGAAAGGACCGTAGAAGTTGACTGCTGCCTCATCCCAAAAGATCCAACCCATGTGGACTGCGGAGTATTCCACGGGGTCGTTCTTACGCAACTTGATGACCGCTGCACGGGGATTCTCGTAACGCTCGTAGGCGACCTTCTGATAGGTGCTGATCCATTCGCAGATCTCGTAGTCTGCGGGGAAGTGCTTAAGTAGATTCCGCGCCCGTTGACGCACAGCCTTTGGAACCTTTGGAGACTTCTTGGTGTCCATCAGTTCCGTCAGGAAGTTGCGAGTGTTCTGAAGCGAGAAAAAGTTTTCATAGGGCAGAGTCATTTCAGCCTCCATACTGGTCGGGGGTCATTGAATTTGCAAGAAAGGATACCACGACCGTTTGAATTACCTTCCATGCTTGGTCACGATAATGCTCTTGCTCCTTGTAGGAGAGAGAATCAAAGTCACCCATGTATGTAAGCATGATCTTCGGATCTTCATCAGAAAAAGCACCAACATCCTTCAAAGTTTGAATGTTGGTTTTGAAAATCTGATACTGAACCCGTGCTAGGGATTCAAGCGTATTCGGATCGTTGAGAACTTCAATTGGGCTTTTCATTACTTACTCATGTGCTTGATGTGCAAGACTTCGGCATATGCAAGCAACAGCATCATTCCCGTGACAAAAATCAAGGATACGCCAAGGGCATAACCAAGGAATTCGTTGATCTTCGCGTATCTATCCTTCTGTGTCTTCTTGTTCATGTCATTCTCCATCCGTTGTGCGGAAAAGGGTGTTGTTCGTATCGGCTTCGGTCTTGTCGTTGAAACAGTCCCAACCACGCGACTCTGCGTAGTGATGGGGCATCACACCGCCATTTTGATGGTTGTTGCGACAAACTTCCTGCCGTGCTTCATCGCGCTGCTGCTGCATTTGCTCAAGAGCAATCTTCATGCTGATGATGAGATCGCGGGTATCTCGCTGACCCCAAGCCAACTGATCGTCCAAGTAATCTGCATAGCGAGTTTCAATTCCACGCAGCAATACATTGAAGGACGGCTTATGTGGAGGATTCGTAGGCGCACCGCCGATGCGGAGTGAAGCGGGAATGAATTCGTTGTTAACCATTGTTCTTGTCCTTGGGGGATGTCGGAATCCAACCTTTATTGATAAAATCATACCACACATTTCGGGCTTCGTCAACCACCAACTTGATCTCGTTGGCAGAAAACTTAAATCCCTTGTGCGATAGCGTGTACAAGTCTGTGACTGTTGAGACATAACGAATCCCAACGAAATACGGTTCGTCCCCGCGCTCCGATTGATAGGTCAGGAAAAACAACATTTCCTGAACATCAGGGCTGTGTATGCAGAAAGATTTGGTGACCATGTATGCTTCGGAAGCCATGCAGTCTTCTATGTACTCGTTGGAAAGCATATAATGATTATGCTCCTAATGCATCCATCAGGATGAGGACGGCGAGATACCACACTCCAAGGATCAAGCCAAATGCAAAGGCAAGAAACCCAAGAGTGACGATGAGTTGAATTGTGGTGTAGACAAATTCCAACATGGTGGATTACTTCTTCTTGGTAGTGGTCTTCTTCGTGGTCTTTGGTGCAATCCCAAGGAACTTCTGCACCCACTTCACCCACTTCGTAGTATCCTCTTCGGGAAGACCGTTGGAGCAGTAGCGAGTCTTTCCCTTGGGGCTGACGAGAACCCATGTTACCGATCCTGCGTAGCAGTTGTCAATCGGATCTTCGCGGTCAACCATGTATGCACCTACGGGCAATTGCACCGTTTCGCCGTATTCAGCGGCATCGGTGAGCAGTTCGCGGAGTTCATTGTCCTTGCGGACATCATACAGATACGGGTTTACGCGCTTGGTGCGCTTCGCCTTCAGAGCAGCGTTGCGGGTGGTTTCGGGAAGGTTGTTGTAAACAGTCTTCATTTGAACTTTCCTTTCGTTCAGTTGAAAGCGGCGAGAACCTGCTTATAGGTCTTCGGGTAAGTGGTGACGATCTTGCCGTCTGCACCTTCAGCGGTCAGCACGGTGCCGTAGAGGTTACCAACCGCACCGATCATGGCAGTCAGCACGATATACTTGGCGGCGGTGGTGTTGTAGCGCGAAACGACATACCAAGCACCATACTTGGGATTCTGTGCGCCATCGTTGAGAGTTGCGGTCGTTGCCTTCTTCAGGCGTTCTGTCAGGGCTTTTGCTTCAAGAGTCATTTGAACTTTCCTTTCAAAGTTAGCGGAGGTAACTTGCGCCGTGGGGGGTCATCTCTTGGAGACCCCATGAAGCATCAAAGATGTTGCCACGGGCGTGTTTGGCAGGAGCCTTATAGGACGCAGCCTTGAGAATGTCTCCCGTCTTCTTGTCAATGAAGACATGGATGCTACGAGAACGATAACCGCTGTTGTCAACCCGATCCACACGGATGTAACGGCGACCATCGGACATTTCAAGGAAAGGAGCGTTGAGAGTCGGAAAGTTTTTTGCGTAGTCGTTGTTGATGATGTCCTGCGCTCCTTGGAGCCAAGTATTGAGTCGCAGCACTATCAATGCCTTGTCGGTTCCCCAAACGCTAGCGGGGAGATTGGGTACGCCGTTCAAGAGATTGACGGCGGTGGCAGAGTTGGTGGCTTGGGTAGTCATGGGGGTCTCCTTCAACAATTGAAGTATAGCAACCCCTGCTATTTCTGTCAACCCCCATGTTTAAGGGGAAAGTCCGATAACAACAACCCCACGGTTTGCAACCCGTGGGGAAGTTATCTCTCTGCTCTCTGCGAGATTTAATGGCATGACGAGGCAGTTACCGTCAAGCAAATATACGCGGGGGAAACTCTCCCCCGCCGCTCTGTGCCTAAATCCTGTTTAACCTCGCACAGACGAGGGCGGCTAGCCTTGGCGAACCTTGGCAGGGAGCGAATCCTCTTTGCCGCATCTTTGACACCTAATCATAACCTATCTATTTGGAAAAGTCAAGCCCTATTTCCGATTTTATTATCGGACTTTGTTTCGTAGATTATCAAGAGGCAGTTCAGAGATGCCGTTGCCTGTTGTGTAGTAGATCGTATCAAACACCTCAACACACCAAGGCAGACACTTCGGACACGGGCGACTCAACCGTTCGTTGCCAAAACGATTGAAACGAAAATTCCAAAGTTCAAGTCCGTTGCGCTCCTCGCACTTTCGGAAAGCATCAAGTTCCGAATGCAGTTCATCAAACAAATATCCATACTTCTTCGCCATCGGATGAGTCTTCATCAGATTCGTTCCAACGGAGATCACGCGACCCTTGCGGAGAATGATGCTGCAATGACGCTTGGGGCGATCAATGTGCAGACACAGTTCTTTTGCAAGACTATAGATGTTGCAGGGACAATCCACTTGCTTCATGTTATGCGCGGAGGGCATAGGAAGTAATATCGTTCACTTCAAACTCATCCTTGAGTTTGTGCAAAATCTCGGCGCGATAAGACCATGTGTTCTTTGCATATGGGCTTGAGGCGAACATGAAAGGATTGAAGTATGGATGATGCCCCTCTTTAACCTTGAGATTACCGTTTTCATCAAGAACAGGAGTGTATCCCTGCTTGATGGACAATTCCCAATCTTGACGGGCTTCTTCCTTGGTGATGATCTCTTCACCCTGACCCTGCCCCTCTACAGAGAGTTGAAGTACAGCATTTCCCTTGTCGGGATGAGTCAGATACTTCTTGGTGATGAGTAGACCATCAAGCCCGACCTTGGTCAGACTGTGGACATACGCTTTGATGAATTGCTGTTCGCCCATGATGTGGACATCTTACTCTTATTCGCCTGTTCTGTCAAGCGGTGATTCTCACGAATTTTGCCTTGGTAGAGACCATTTGTAAAACCGCAATGCTTGCCAACATCATAGCCCTGCTGATAGGCAAAACGATATAGCCAAATTTGAAAAGCGGTGATAGAGGCGAGACCCGAAATGGAGAAAGAAATAAGAGAGAGGTAATTCATAGGGACAGTATGTTGCTTGGGCGATAAGTTGAACTGCGGCTTAACAATTCAATCTTGTAGGGCTTCAAAAGTTTCCTGCATGGAGCAGCGAACCATGAAGCCTGGCGTGCCTTCGCCGTGCCAACCACCTACGACATTGTATTCCATGAATTCAATGGCTTCCTCTTCAGTAGGAATCCCCCGTGCCATCAGAATGTTGACACACTTTTGATAATCGTAGACGAACATTGCGGGTTTGCCGCAGCGTCTTACTACCCCAATGAATGCATCTTCAAATCCGTCAGCCTTGAGTGTTTCTTCAATCTTTGGCTTGATGTCGTTCCATGACTTTTTAGTCGGTGTCTCGCTCATAATCTTCAGGCTTCAACTTTCTCTGGAGTTTCTTTGCCCAGATTTCCATAACCGTAAGTGGATACTCAATAGCCTCAAACTTGAAAGTGCGCGCACCTAGAGAGTTCTTCTTCTTGAGTTCGGTATAAATGCCGTCTAGGCGCATCGGATGGAATGTACCAACAGAGGCGATGACATTCAGACCAGGCCAAGCACCCTCAAAGGTTCCGATGACAACGGCATCTTCACGGTTTGGATCCTTGAAGAGTACACAGTCCTGACCATACTTCTGCCCCATCTTCTTGGCAAATCCCTTGATTGCACCAACGCTAGCAGGAGTATTGTCCTTGCCGATGACCATGAACGAATCTTCGGAAACCATGACCTTGTGATCGCCATAGTCTTCTTCGTACTTGCCGATCATCTTGTCAAATCCGAACCCCGCAGCACGAATGTCATTTTCAAGTTTTGCGTTGTTGGCTCGGTTGGTCTGTAGGGAGACAAGTTCGCCAGTCGTTCTGTTCTTGAAGCGAAACGCAGTAAGGAGTGTAAACGGGCGATTTTCAACATGGTTCGCCACTCTGGCGAGACTGATTTCGTTGATTGGATGTCGCTCAAACCGATCTTCCTGTTGCATTGTCTGCTCCTGTATTTCCACGAACTGTATCTTGTGACTTCTCTAACTCTATGTAGAGTTTCTTGATCTCTTCAAATGCCTTTGACGAAGTGAACTTTCCTTCGTGTTCCAATTGCAAAATCCATGAAACCTTACGAGCAAACTCGCCTATGTTGGTATGAATTATGAAATCTTCTATTTGCATAAAAGTCCTTTGGTTAATGGAGATGAGGGGAGTCGAACCCCTGTGTTGGTATGAAACGCCAGAACGGCTACTACATGATTATTCCATGTCATTTTAAAATGTCTTGGGCATGGACACCCTTGACAAGTTTTCCACCGTTCATCTTATGATCTCCAAGCACGGTGGAGGCTTGAAGTCAAGTCCCGATGATTGCGAATCTTACCCCATCGGGGTTAGGCAAGATTCGTTCGCTGATTAAGCAGCGAGGGCAAGTCTGCGATTGGCAGTCTTATTTTGAATGCATTTTTACGAAGCCTAGCATCCTTCTTCGTCATGCTCCGTTCTCTTGTCCATCCAGTCTAAACCTGTTCATCCCCGTAGTGGGGTTGGGAGGGATTTGTGTATGACCCAGGTCACCCTCTTTGTTGGCTTTATGGGTTGATTTCATTGTAAGGATGTGACACCCTACTAAACCTTTTATTACCAACTGCAACTCTTGTCAAGTCCGCGTGTTCCTACCACGCCGCCAACCAATTGAAATCACTTAACGGCGTTAGTGACGATGCCCCATAGTGCCGTAATTCCTTCGGCGCAGAGGACAGTACCCTTCCAAGCATATGGAAGGATTGCGAGAGTAATTAGGAGGCTACGAGTAATTCCGACCTTTGATAGAAGGCACGAAATCTTATCACAACCACCAGTAACTGGGCAAACACTTGTCTTAACCTTATCCATTTGTATTCTCCTTTCTGGAATGGTTAACATTAGTCTTCCTGACTTTCTTCTTGGAAGGCTTCTTCTTACTAAAGATAGCATCCCAATTCTTTGACCACATCCTGCGGTCAACGGGGCGATACGAATCGCCTTTTCCTGCTTCGCCACCAAGCATCAGAGTTCCACCTTTTCCTTGATAGGGGAAACCTTGATGCCGATGACGGAAAGTTCTTCGCCTGTCATTGGATCCTTCTCTGTGCCAAGTCCCTTGACTTCACAGATATAGCGATTGTCTGATACTACGCCAAGGCTTTCTGCGATGGAGTCACCCACACAGATGAATGGTCCACCTTCAGGATCCATGTAGAGGACGCGATCTGCATCCCCACCTGTACGACAGTAGCGCATTGATCCGACCAACTTGTATTCGTTCTCGGAGACCTTGAAGACCTTGCGATCATCACCGTAACGAGAAGCGAAACGGGAGATCGGGAAATATGATGATGTGATATCTTCGCTCATTTGGTATGAGTATACGAGGCAATGCTGTTCGTGTCAAGTCAGACGGAGCAAATACTTGGTCCGATTCAGGACAGAAAGCATTTCATCCCGAATGTTTAAAAGATCAGTATCGCCCTCTTTGCAAACTTGGGGCAACTCATTTGTAAGATACGAAATGTAAGAATCAATGAGTGCCATAACATTTGCATCCTTGTAGTTCACGGCAGAGAATTGAAAATTGTTCTTGGCAAGGGTGTTGCCATACTTACCGGAGTGAACTTCAACGAACTGATCAACGAGATCATCTAGCGCATCATACGCCTTGCCTAGAGCCTTATGTTCTGCATACGACTTGGTTTGCCAATGCAGAATACGAAGTTGAGCCTGAATGGTGAGAAATGTGCTGATGTGCATATCTGAATCTCCTAGACTTTTATTTAGGATTGATTATGCGCCCACACGATGAATTTTAGAAATTAGTCAGCCCCGTGCTTATGGGATTCCGCTAGGTAGCGGCGATCCTCATTGACTTCCTTACGGGCATTTTCAAGAACTCTGCGCTCTGCATCGGAATAACCGGTGAGATATTCCTGATCGTATGCGTTCTTGGAGAATCCAAACTTTGATTCTGCCTTGTTGGGAAGACCGTTCATACGATCATTGAATCCATCTTTGTAACCTTGACCTGGTGTATACATGGCTGCTCCTTTAGTAGATGATCGCACCGCAATCAAGCATGGCACAATCAGAATCAAACATTCGTCTTGCAAGTGTCTGCATATTGTATTCAGGCTTCCAACCAAGAACAGTTCGTGCCTTGGTGGAGTCTCCTAGTAGGTATGGCACTTCGTTTGGACGCTTCAGGCGAGGATCAATCTTGACATAGTTACGCCAATTTCCTAGACCCGAATAGGTGAAGATCTCGGTGAGGAAATCCTCAACACTATAAGTTTCACCTGTAGCAATGACATAATCGTCAGGCTTTTCCTGCTGCAACATCAACCACATGGCGTTGACATAATCCTTGGCATGACCCCAATCGCGCTTGGCATCAAGGTTTCCAAGATACAGATCCTTCTGCAATCCCTTCTTGATCTTGGCTGCTGCCATCGTAATCTTGCGTGTGACGAATGTTTCGCCACGGCGTGGGCTTTCGTGGTTGAACAAGATACCTGAAGATAGATGCAGTCCATACGCTTTGCGATAGACATTCACCATTTGATGAGCATACAACTTGGCTACGGCATAGGGAGAGACAGGCATCATGCGGCTGTTCTCATTGAAGCCCTTTTCGGTATAGTCAGAACTATCTCCATACATTTCTGATGACGAAGCCTGATACATTCTCGTAGTCGGTGAGATGTTGCGAATGGCATTCAGAATATTGAGAGTGCCACGGCAGATACCGTCTGAAGTGTAATCGGGGATTTCAAATGAAACCGCGACATGGCTCTGTGCGGCTAGATTGTAGACCTCATCAATCTTCTCTTCCTTCATTATGTGATTGATGAAGTAAGCATCATGGAGATCATAATACTTGATGGAGAAATTTTGATTTCCCATCAGGTGATCAATTCGCCCCGTATTGATTGTTGATGTTCTGCGCTTGAGACCGATGACTCGGTAGCCCTTCTCAAGAAGAAGTTCTGCCAAGTAAGAGCCGTCTTGTCCGTTGACCCCCGTAATCATTGCTGTCTTCATAACGAAATCGCCTTTCAATAACCAAGTTTCTTCAGTCGCTGAATCGTATCTTCTGCGCTTGTATGTAGGATGCCGATTCCACCCGCAGCATTCCATTCCTTGATGTTGGGTGGGTAATCGTCAATCAGAATATTTGGAATGCCATTCAACTTGGCATACTTCTGCTTGTCCTTACGCAGCACCAAGTGAATGTTTTGTGGAATAGGACTCATGTTTGCCTTGATCCAAGCCATCTTATCCGGCTTGGAGGTAGGTTGCCAAGACTTGGTATGGGCAGAAAGAATGTGTGCGCCATAACGAGTAATATATGCCCAAAGCCTCTTGCCGTCTGTCATCCAAGGCAAATGGGCAAAAAGGTTTGGATGCTCTGCATCAAACTTCTTCTTGTTCTTTTCTAACCAAGTCTCAAACTGATCTGGTGCAAGGCGATGAATACCCGCCAAAGAAGTCATTCCGCCGATGATATCAACAAGAACACCATCCATATCGCAATAGATGGTTCCTTGTGGGGCTTCGTCAATATGTGTTTGAAAGTCTCTCATGTCTTTATGTAGTGGGCGGCTCAGGCGGCTCTTCGCTGTTTCCTGTATTGCCATTTACTTCTGTGAAGAATTCAACTCCTTCAACTTCTGTAAAGGTCACGGCGTAATCAATTCCCCGTTTCCAAAGTTCAGGATCCATCTCACGAATATATTCGCTGAATTTGAAAGAGAATTCAAGTAGTGCTTCTCTGACAAGGAGTTCTTCTTCCATCTCCAACAACTCTTCCTCAGCAGCAAGAGCCTCTTCTACTGTTTCGTCTTCATCTTCAACAGGATAATTATCATCCTCTTCTTCGTTTTCGTCTTCAGGATGCCATTCGCTATCGTAGTTTTCCATAGGAATTCTCCCATTAGGATTTGAACCTAAACAAGAACCTTCAAAGGGTTCCGTGCTACCATTACACCACAGGAGAGAAAGAGTATTACTTCTGCTTTCCTGTAGCCCGTTGGTGCTTTGCCAAATCAATCTCTACCTTCATAACGCGAGTATCAATGTCTTCGCGCCAATAGTTCAGTTCTCGTTCCAATTCTTCAATACGATGGCTGATGGAATGATCCATTTCTTTTAGCCTATTATTGAGAATAAGTTCTTCCGTTTCCGCCTTGTACTTCCGTGCAAGTTCTTGATTCTCGGAAAAGATGAGGAAGTTGGCGATCCAACCAAAGGCGGCGACTGCGATCAAGATGATTGTGAGTGTGTCCATAGTAAAGTTCCTTTGAGGTATTTAGACCAAACCCATGCGTTTCATCAAATCGGTATTAGAATGCTCTATGCTGTGGCAACACGCACACAAAAGTTCACATTTATCCAATTCAGCCCAACGCTCTTTCAATAGTAATCCATTTCCACTTATGCCAAATTCTTTTTTGGATGGATCTTTATGATGAAACTGAAATGCACCAGGATGTCCGCTCCAACCACATCGTTCGCACTTTCCACCTTTGACTTCAATCAGTTGCATTTTGGTTTTCCATCGGCGTTTTGTGACTCCGCATGAATTACATTGTGATCTACCATTTGATTTTCTTTTTCGTTGGGAAGGCGCGAGTTTGCATTCCTTACCACAGTATTTGCATATCGGTTTGTGCATAGATTAGCACCTCCTGCTAATCTATTTAGTAAAACAATGCTCCCGATGGGACTTGAACCCATAACTTGCGGATTAACTTACCACTTCGGCTTGCGCCGCCCTTGCGGTTCGTGGTCTGGACTTTGCCTTCATCCGTTCTGGATGCCCGCCGTCAAGTCTCTACACCTTCGCATTTCTGCGCTTGGCTCGGCGTTGGGCATTTAGCCGTTCACCGAATTTGACGGGATTCATTACACCATTCCTAATGTAATGCTCCTATGAAGTCCGCTACTCTACCAGTTGAGTTACGAGAGCGTAAGCGTCCCCGACAGGACTTGAACCTGTGACCTGTTGCTTAGAAGGCAACTGCTCTATCCAACTGCGCTACGAGGACGAATTAAGCGTAATTTGCTCTCGTCATTTCTGCACGGCAACCCGCTCCCTGCTAAACAGCAGGATGGAATCGCAGCGGAAGGAACGCCAAGCACTCTTCTCCAAATCCCAAGCAACAACATGATCGTTGCTTTCTGTAAGCCCTGTCTTCTTGGGCTTTTCGCTCTTGGGCTTTTCCTCAATCTGCGGCATAAGCGCGGGATTGAGAGTACACCACATTGTGCGCTCGGTTCCATCAACCTTGCGGAACTTGACTTCACAACCTGTTTCGCTCTCGCGGAGCATCTTTGTCATTGATTCTTTATTCAACATTATCGTGGTCCTTGTGCCTTCTTTGGTCCTTGTGCCTTCTTTGGTCCCTTTGACTTCTTAGAACTATTTGCCTTCTTTGGTCCCTTTGCCTTCTTTGGCTTGGAAACCTTTGCTTTGCGAATCTTAGCCATTGCCAAACATCCTCCACTTTCGGTCAAAGACCTTCCACTTGGTGATATCCGTGTTAACCTCTTCGGGCGGTGGAGCGTAGGCACCATCGTCCCATTCAGGTGATGCCCACGAATCTGCATCATTGAACACGGGCGGCTCATCATGCCCATTGAAAGTTTCCACAGTCTTTTCAAATTCGTTCAGCACATCCTGCACGATTTCCATCTTGAACTGAACGAGCAGACGGTCACGGTCATCATTGGTCTTTGCGTCAAGCAAATCCGTGATCTTGTCCAAAGGGATGACAACATTCTTGGATCGCGCAAGAGTAGAGATGAAGTCAATGACAGAGAGGTAGCCACTCATGCGGCGACTCTGTTCATCCATGATTCCTCGCTGACGCTCAACGATGGTGCGAAGAAGGTTGTTTGAGTTGCCCATGCTCTCAATCGTATTCTTCTGCTTGTCTACGGTAGCACGGAGGATGGAGATGTTGTCGTTGGTGTTTTCCATTAGGGTGAAGTATAAACCAAGCCCTGCCTTCTGTCAACCCCTAAATACCCACATGAAGAGACTTTTGGAACATCTTTTGCAGGAAGACGACTGCGCCCGTATTTTTGGAAATACCCTTTTTGGAGATTTAAACGGTGGGGAAAGGGACTTGACCCAAGAAAAGGAAATTAGAAAAGCAGTTCAAAGTTTCTTCAGCGACAAATTGACTTATCGGGACAAACCCGAAACTGTGGTCAACGCTTTTCGTGAACTATTAAAATGCAAAGGCAAGTTCCCCAACGAACTTCAGCCCAATGTCAGCCTTGTTTATCGTGGGGTGAGAATGACGATGCCTGACATTCTCAAGATAAAGGATTGGAAATTTGTTGATGATACTCGTCAAGAGATCATCGGCACGGGAAACTATCAATCCAAGTATCCAATTCAATCGTGGTCTGCTAGCAAGATTCGTGCAGAATTCTTTGCCATTGATTTTCCATCGTGGCGCAAGAAGAAGATTGTTCCTGCTATTGTGATTGCAGTACCGTCAAAGAACGAGATGCTGTTCAACACCTCATTTGTCAAGAATCTGAAGATGAGCAGCAAGCGAACTGCAAAGTTCAGCAATGAGCAGGAGATAGTAAGAGTGAGTAATGACTCGCTCCCATGCAAGTTCCTGATTCCCGTGCAATACCTGAAGATGATTGAAGGGGTATCACAACCCGTCATTGATCACTTGGCAACCACGGCAGGACTTCGTATTACTGCTTGATGATGTTCTTGGCTTCAGCGTCCGAAATCATTTGAGTGAATTCGGGATTGCTGTTACCAAGAATCTCTTGAGCCTTTGCAACAAGAGAAGACAATTCGCGCAAAGAACGAATCGCATCATTAGCCATAGGGTAAGTGATCTCCATGAAGATCTTATTGCGTTCTGATTTCTTCTGCATATCAGCAGCCTTATCAAAACGATCAGCGAGATCCAAGGCGGGGAGAGTATTGATGCTCATTTGCACTCCTTGTTAAATTGTCCACATCTCAAACAAAAGCCATTTATCGGATTTGAACCGATGACCTGTTCATTACAAGTGAACTGCACTACCTCTGTGCTAAAATGGCAAATGGGAGCGGAAGGATTTGAACCTTCGTAGGCATAAGCCAACAGATTTACAGTCTGTCCTCGTTGACCGCTTGAGTACACTCCCAACTGTTTACTTATGACCCATCAGAATCATAACTGCCATGACAATTATAAACACAATTGTGGTAGCGGCAATTGAAGCAATCAGCGGATGCTCAAAGAGGTAAGTGACTACTTCCGACCATGCTTCATCCAAGTTCTCGGCATACTTCTTGCTCCAAGACTTTGAGGACTTTGGAAGATCCGCAATCAACTTGTTCGTTGAGTAGATCTTGTTGCTGTGATCAATAGGAGTAACGAAAATCTCCTTGGCATCCTTGGAATAGAGAAGATCCTTCTCAAAGTCTTGCCAGAACTTTGTGCTGTCGTTTACATAGTTGTTCTCCACGACAACATTCTTGGACTTGGGCTTGCTTCTCTTTGTCACCTTCTTGGTAACAGGAGTCTTTGTGTTCTTCTTTGTGGTTGGCTTTTTCTTCTTGCTCATGTGTTCTCCTTATTTACTCTTATTCTTTTTCGTCAAGAAACTTTCCATACGCGCCCTGACAATTACGATCCCATTCCGCTTCATACAGACTTTCGTTCTCAAGGACGATCTTTTCATACTGCTCAAGAACTTTGCGAAATCCTGCTCGTTCCTTTGCGCTGTATGCTTCCTTGTCATTGATGCAGTCATTGAGGAACTTAATCGGATCAAACTTTGGTTCAGGCTTGCGCTTGGGCTTGGGTTCATCCCATTCAGCACGAACGCCGCGCTTGAGACCATTTGCGGTGCGAGAGTTACGAGGACGGTTGGGTGCTTTTGCCATGTTCCAAATTATAGCATCTTTGAGGTCGCTGTCAATACCAAATCAGCCACATTCCATTTCAAAATTTACCCTAGCAAGTTCAAGTGCGGCTTCTTTCTCCTCAATGGTTTCTAGCCATTCGGTGAGAAGTTTGACAATTTTTTCGTCTTTTGAAATTTGGGTAGGTTCAGTTGTACGCATATTGAAGTAGCCAGACTGCTGCGGCGATATCAACTTCCGTGAGTTGAGTGCCTGTCCAGTTGATCACCATCTTACTGGATCCCGTCCCTTGATACAAGGCTCTCTTAGAGATTCTGTAGAGGGCGGTGCTTGTACTTGTACCTTTGAAAACCACATCATTTGAAATATTGAAAAGGCAATTGCTTGTACCCGAACCTGAAAAGATCTTGCCATCAACTACAGTTAACAGAGCCTTGGCAGTTGATGTACCCAAGAAAACTTGATTGTTGCGAACATTACACAGTCCCTTGCCCGTACTGCTCTGATCATAGAAAGTATTCTCATACTTCTTGAAGAGTGGGGTGCTTGTTCCAACGCCTTTGTAGATCTGAGTAATTCCCATGCGAGTATGTATGGGGAAAGAAAAAGACGGCACCTTGCGATGCCGTCCGTTTCATGTATTGAAATGTATGAATTATGGTTTTTCGAATAATCCGCCGCCACCGGCAGGACCAACATCCAATTCTGCATACTGAATTGGAAGAGCCTTTGCGGCACGGAAATCGTAATTGTTGACAATCTTGGTGTTGTACAGACGAACACCAGCAGAACCCATAACATAGCAAGTATCATCGGCAAAGTTGATGCCGCCTGCAACGGTATTTCCTGTAATGGAACCAAAGTACCAATTGTCAAACTGCTTTGCGTATTGCAGATCAAGAACCGACCGCTCTGCCATTGTCAATCTTGTAATATTCAATTGCTTACTTGGATCCAATTGCGCCCATGCGGCAATTGTGGTTCCTTCTGTACTCATTGAAGTGATGTTTGCATCACCGAAGAATTCAATTCTCCAAGGACGCTGTGCATTTCCAGATGTAGTTGTGGAATACGGAGCAACTTCATTGAATACTGCTACAGTCTGTGCGGTGAAGGTTGCACCATCAACAGGGTTGCCCAACAGGATAGTTGGAATGTAATCGTAATCGTAATTTCCTGGTACGGTTGTGTATTGATCATAAAGATATACACCCGAGATGAACGGACTAGATGTTACGCTTGGTGGTGCCCAGCCCAACAAATTAGCGGCAGAAGTGGAATTATAAGTTCCTGCAAGGTTAATTTGTTGACCATTATAGCCAATTGGAACTTGAGTATTTTCGTCCATTGCGAGATAATAAGGATTTGCACCGCCCTTTACCGTAAATGTTCCAAAGGTGCATGACTTATCTACATTGATATCGCCATTATGTACTGATGCATTGCTTGCGACAACATTCGTCAAGTTTGCCTTGACTGGTCTTGCCAATGCGCCTGATATACCGGGTACGGATCCACTTGTGCCATTGTCCATGCCGATGCTTTGGAATCCTCCACCATTAATAGTTACATTTCCCATTCCTACTTCGGTTCCGCCTGCGCTTAAAGGGCTGTAACCTCCGTTACCCGCTCCTATGGACAAATAGGTTTGGGTAGCAGCAGTTCCTCCATTGTTGTAGTTCTTGGATTGTACGAAGTTTAGATTTACAACGCTATAATTGGGATAACCATTTCCATCCAAACCACCAATATTAAAGTTTCTATTGATTCTTCCTGTAGTGAAGATGTTGGCATTGTAAGCAACCTTTAGGGTCAATCCAAGATTTGCTCTTGCACCTGTGATTCCTGTAAGGGTATTGGTGTCCCATCCATCAATATTTGCAGCCCAAAAGTAGATATCGCCGGTGATTCCACCACCCAACCAAGGAAATGGATAGTAGTTTGTTCCTGTTGTTGACTTTGGAGTTGCCAATCTTCCGCTAAACAAACTCAGGCTGCTACTAAAAGTAGTGCCTGTTCCTCCTGTTCCTCCATTTAACCATGTACCAGAAGCAACACTTCCTGAATATCCACCAAAGAGAAGAGGCGAACGGGCGACAAAAAAGTATTCTCCGACATATGCGCTATCGTTGGGACCAGGTGCAGTTGCGGATGCAGGCCATTGAGTGTAAGGCTTACTCCAATTGGCGACCTTCCAATTTGGAGCGTAGTTCCAATCGTATTTGCTGATGTCTGATCCTGTGCTACCTTGCCAGTAATAGGAATTTGGCATTTCTTTGTCTCCTGTGGAAAGCGATCTGCTCCCCTATTTAGTTCTTGAAAATGTTACCTTTAGGTGCCTGTAAATGGCTTCTTGGGGTCATAGACCTTCTTGTCCATCATCAGACCAGTATAGAGTATGTTGTAAGTTCCCTTGGATTTGGTGGGGTCACGACCTGGCTTGAACTTCTCCATAGCCTTGTTGAACTCCTGCGAGGATGGAACCTTGCCTTGAGTCATGTTAATTCGGTATTCCGCAATCACTTTTTCAATATCTTGGGCAAATGTCGTGATGCGAGATAGGAGTTTCTTGCGGTTCTTTGGATCTTCAAACGAGAACAGGCTTGTGCTAAAAGAGTGCCACGATACGATTGCAAGACAGAATAGATGCAGCCCCTTGAGACCTGTTTGGGATGGCTCAATGTCAAGCATCTTCATTATGTGCTGTGCTACCCACGGTTCGCGCAACTCATCGTTCATCTTCCTGTAGAGATCTCCAATGACCGCATCTCCAACGGCAGCGCATCTTGCTTGAGTAGTCATTGCATTGAACTTTGGAATCATCATGTTGGATTGCTGTATCGCCAAAGCCGCTGCCCGATTCGTGGTTGCAGCAATCAAGAACGACTTGACGGCATCTTCAATTTCAGATGCTGCGCCTTGGAAGTATGCGTTGGTCTCTGCATCGCTCATGTAATACTTGCGCTTGAATGGATCATCACGACCAGTAGATGCCTCTATGCCAGCAGCAATGTTGCCTGGTCTGTCGCTCGTTGACTTGTATCTCATGTCATCCAAGAAGTGAATGTATTCGTGGACGAAGAGGTCGCGCTTTGTCGCCAGTTCGTTTTGGAATGTCGCTATCCACTTGTTGATTGGGCGAATGATTGCGTTTGCAGACTTACCTTGTGATCTCAACTTGAGAACCGCATCCATTGTTTCATGCAGCAGGGAGTTCTCATCGGCATAGAGGGTTGCGAAGTTGTTCATGTTGATCTCAAAACTCGCATCCTTCCTTCCCGTTTTGTATGTCCCGCCCCAACTTTCGCCGCCATATGGAGAACGAATGTTCACCGCCATCAGACCGATGGAGTTCGCCAGATACTTCTGAAAGTCGGCAAACTTGATGTTCGGTGGGAAGAACATCTCTCCCTTGTCCTTCATCAAGTAACGAAAGTATGAAGTGTTGTTGAACAAAGTCGCATCCAATTTGACTTTGCTACCGCTTTGGAATGCACCGATGATGGAAATACGCGAAATCAACCTATTGATCTCCGCACGAACAAGACCCTTGTCGGAGGGATCGTATTTTGGAGTCGGCTCATCCTTTATCGTGAAGAGATAGTTCTCAACTCCCTTGTTGATGATCTGCATGATCGTCTTGTACATACGATCAAATGTCTGACCACCTGCCTCGCGCATTCCGCGATCAAGTTCTCGTTCAAGCAGGAGCCAGTCGCCAAAGGCTTTCATTAGAGTGGGTCATAGCCAAGCCACGATGTCTCTCTTCGTGGATCGTGTGGAGGATTTTTGCCTGGCGTAAAGATGTATTTGAAATCGCCGCCTCCAAGGTATCGCGCAGTAAGTTGTGCAGTTCCGGATGCAACGAACACATTGTTGTCCGCAGTTACTTGCCACATCTTTGGCGGAACGAAATCCGATGAGTCGTGATTCAATCCTTGCGCTATCAATTTGCAGATTGCATGAGGCAAATACCGTGCAAACATAAGCATTTGCTTTGGTTGAAGATATCCTGCAATGAGTTGGTCAATCACACCAGCAACCTTGATGCCTGGCAATGTGACTCCAGATGCAAATTTTTGCTGTACGGCGCGTAGAGCCTTTTCCCCCTGCGCTATCTCTTCCTTTGAATACTTTGCCAACAACTTCTTGGACTTCGCTCGGAGTTGGGCTTCGGAGTCTCCCGACTGACCGCCTGGATATCCCGAATAAGCCTTGCAGAAATTCCAGAACTCTACCGCATCGGGGATTGTGGACTTATTGATTTTTGCAATCTCGTAGATGCCAAAGTTCATTATCGTTGCGCTTGGTCCATTGGTTGGCGTGATGTATGGAAGCATGGCAGCGACAAATGGATTGTTTGGTTTTTCTCCACTCTTTCGGAATGAAGCGGCAGTCTCTTGCAACTTGGGCATTGCACTTGCTGCTGCTCCTTTTGAGGACTTCAACTTTGCCTTGGAAGAAACCAAGATTTGTCCTTTGCCTCCCGTAGAGAGCGTTCCCTTGAGGCAGGAGTCAAAGGCAGCGTTTGTGGAACTTGTTGGAACTCCAAAGAAGTCAATGCCACGCAAGCCTGGAAACCCTGCACCGATGCTCTTTCCTGCACCCATGACGATGAAAGGCCAACCTACTTCAGAGACCAAGAAGATTCCCAACTTGGTTCTATCTTCCTCGTTCATCTTCTTGCCGATTCGTTCCCAGTTGAATGTTGCTGTGCCTGACTTCATCAACGAATCAAGAAACTTCTTGGTCTCGTCCAATACGATTGGATCCTTCAGGATAGACAAAGAACTCGCTTTCATGTTGTTCAGGATTGTTGTTCTCAAGGCATTCGCGGTTTTGAACACGAAAAGTTCAACTGGCTTTTCTTCTCCTTCTTTTTCAACCATGATGGTTGTAGTCGGAGAGCCTACAAGGAATTCGCTAGCGGTCAACTGACTCATCTTGCCGCCCTTCGCACTAACACGAAGATACTTTGCGTTTGCAAAGTCCTTGTTGTTCAATGCTCCTGGCTCTGTATCGGTGCTTAAGTATCGCCCGAACACAATCTGCTCATTCCCCGACTTTGCCGTGATGACAACGATTGCCTTTGCCTTGTCTGCGCTGACATCACCTACCCATACCTTGACCTTCTTCACCAACTTGGTGTATTCGGGAAGTTCAATCATCTGCATGGTTGGCTTTGCACCAACCTTCTTTGTGGTGGATACCTTTGGGGCATTCGGTGCATAGCGAGGAGAGAACAGCCAGCCCCCTTGACTCAACACATTCCAAACCTTGCTCTTGCTATCTTGAAATGAGATGAGTCCCTGCGAAATGCGACCCTTGTCAACGCCGGTCGCTTCTGATAGCAGTTCCTCTTTGAGGTATTCCATGAAATCGTACATTACAGTCTCCCTAGTTGCAGCAGATATTTAGGAATTGGATTATCCAACCATCGCCACATTCAAACCTCACAACCTTTCTTTTCCTTCTTGGTCAGCAATCTTCGTATCATTGCCTCTGTCATCCCGTAAAGCATGAACGGAATGATGATGAGAATGCAACCGACCACGATCAACCGATCATACAGATCGTGAAATACATTCTTGGTGCGATATAGCCTATCAAGATGGTATTTGCGGCTCGTATCAGGTGTTGACATTTGAATAAGACTCCAATTTTAAATTTCCATGCTCATCTTCGTAGAGAAAGGTGCAATTATCTTTTTCCGTCCAACAGCCTGTATTGGCATATACCAACCCATCCTTGTTCTTCAGTTTGGGTTCGTGCAGATGCCCACATACGATTCCGTCATACTTTCTGTCACGGGCATAGCGACAGACTATTTCCTCAAAACTTTCAATGAATTGTGTGGCTCGTTTGACTTTGATCTTCACATACTTGGAAATTGACCAATAGCGCATTCCAAGAAGCCGCCTTGCCATATTGAACCAATCGTTGATTCCAAGAAGAAGTTCATATCCATGATCTCCAATCTTGTAGACCCAAGAACTGACAGGATACTTCGTCAACAGGTCAAATTGATGCCCGTGCATGATCAGGTATTTCTTGCCCGAAGATGTCGTATGCTCAATTCGCTCATGGAGAGAGATGTTGCCAAAGATATGATGCCCGATGAACTTTGCCATGAATTCATCGTGATTGCCATAGATGTAATGGACAACCGTCCCCTTTCTAGCCATCTTCAGGATTCTTTCAATGACCTCAAGGTGATCATTCTGCTTCTGTGGGTTCATGTGAAAGACTTGCTTGAACCGCCATATGTCAATGATATCCCCAACCAAATACAGATGATCAAATTCGTTTTCTTTGAGGAACTTGTTCAGTTCCTTGGTGCGGCATTTCTTGGATGCAAGGTGAAAGTCCGACAGAAAGACTGCTCTGTAGTGCATACCAATATCTAGCCCCCCGTCCTTTTCAAATATTCAATACCCTTCATCATTCCCTCAATAGAATCCTTGAAATGTCCCAATCCGATGTTGCAGGTTTGGCAGATCCAACCACGAAACTTCTCTGTCTCGTAATCGTGATCCAAGCACCACCCACGACAGATTGGTTCAGCAGCAGGATCGCGTCCGCAGCATTCGCATACGGCGGGTTTGGGTGGCGCGGTCTTCTTGAGCCGCATGACCACCTTCATGCTCTTCTTGACGCAGACCTTGCAGACAGGATGACGCTTGAGAGCATCGCGGCGACCATTATCCCGAAAGTATTCGGTGATGGGCTTGCTGACGCGACACTTGTTGCAGACACGATGGGGTAGCGGTTCTTCTTCAGACATTTCAATCTTTCATTTTAAACAAACAGTTCAGAGTTCAATTTCACAGTTCGCCAGTAACAACGGCTCCGACAAATGCCTTGAACTTCTTGTCGGTGATGGGGCTGCTCTCAACGAATCGCTGAAAGACCTTTCCACTTTCCAAGTCAACCCACCCACAGTTGAAAGTATAGGCATCGTTGCCGTAGTAATCCTTGATATCGTTCTGCTTATAGATGCGCCAGAATACCCAAATCGGCACCGGCACAAACTCACGGGTAAACAGATCCTGTGCTACGAATACGGTAGTCTCGGAAAGATCGGGATCGGCTGGTTCACGATGATCACGCATGGGAGTATTTAGATCATAGAAACAGCCCCCAATCAAGGGGGCTGTGGAAACAGAGGAAAGGTGATGGGTATTTTACTTTTTCCGCAGTTGCAGACGAGCAACTATTGACGGAACGGCGAGAAACGAACTTCCAAGAACCATGACGGTGACGGCTGACCAGAATCCGTAGCCATGATCCCGAAGGAATTGGTAGATGCCAAACAAGGCAGCATAGCCAAGGAAGACAAGGCTACAGTAAAGGACAAGGATTGTCAATGCTGCGACTGTGATGAAAACGATGTTCTTGGGTGTCATGCTTCTTCCTTCTTGATAGGGGTAGGAGTGCCAATACGAATCCAATGAGTGATTCTGATGCCATCGGTCTCAAATTCATACCCACCCTTCATCCACTTGCCTCTTTGGCTTGACCAATAGCAATCGGGGTATCTCATTCCCCTCTCTCGTCCAAAGCAACAGGAGACTACCCATAGATCAACAGAATGGGCATCCTTGGGTACGGTCTCAATGGGTTGCCAACTGTAGGGGGCAACGGGATCAATAGAAGACAGAACTGCCACCTTGACCCAATCCTTCACGATCTGATTTTCATTTCTAAAATTAATCATCGGCGCGATCCTTGTAGCAATCCCAGCCGTGGTTCTTTGCAATACCAAACGCATCAAGCCGCACATGATGGCGGTTTACTGCCTCACAATACATCCGCCTCGCCTCGTCACGCTCGGCTGCAAGGTTGGCGAGAGTGTCCTTGATCGTCTTGAAATCCTCACGGATCTTGACGATCTTGACATCCGTGCAGCAAGATGCACCGCTACCTCGTCCGATGAGTTTCTTCTGTAGCCGCAGCAATGCGTGGAGTGCGTCGTTGTCGCTCACTTGCCGTCCTCCATCCAATCCGCTACTGCAAGCAAAGCCGCAGCAAGGACTCGCAAGTCCTTCGGATTGTCCATGTAGACGGTCGGTGCGGCGGTGTCATCGGGGGCAGCCCGATGGTCAGCACGAACCCCCGCCATGCGCCGATTCATCATGGAATCGTAGAGTGAAGTGATCTCCACCTCGTAGTGTCTTTCCACAGTAACGGTCACGCCTGTTGGACGAGTCTTCTCTGCCTCCATACGCAGACGCTCCATCTTGGTGATGCGGGTGGTCTTGGTCTTCTTCTTGGTGTTAGGCATTGTTGTTCTCCTTGTTGTTGGTATAGTATAGTACAGTCTATTGGTGTTGTCAAGCATTATCTTTGAAGCAATCCCACTTTCGTAGGTCAGCATAGCGATATGCGGAGATGGTGTTGTCAAAGTTGAATGTCTTGAGGTCGCAGACTTCTCGCCTTGCTGAGTCGCGCTCTGCTCTCAATTCAATTATCTGAGCCAGCAACTCATCGTGTGCCTTGAAATAAGTCTCCCGTTCCTCACGAAGAATTTCAACCTCTTCTTCTGTAGGGAGATGTGGCATACGGTCAGGGTCAGTCATTTTA
>Ga0214921_10002040_pt1 | contig 33493 bp, 25 predicted proteins | sample LL1505_MetaG_FD_177992 | JGI IMG/M metagenome (GOLD analysis project Ga0214921, IMG submission 177992) | Freshwater microbial communities from Lake Lanier, Atlanta, Georgia, United States - LL-1505 | ecosystem: Environmental > Aquatic > Freshwater > Lake | place: USA: Georgia | collected... | reverse complement strand
TGATAGGGTCAGCCAGTAGTAAAAAGCCGGGTTGTTAGCTCAGTTGGTAGAGCAGGTGACTCTTAATCACCGGGTCGGGGGTTCGAGTCCCTCACAACCCACTTATGTCTTTAACTGGTGAGATACACGACGCTAGAAGGCTATAAATCTGAATTTAGTGACATTCATGCAAGCCCGATTTAGGTGGCGTCAACACTTAGTTCTAGTGCATCTTACTCATAAATCGTTTTGAAATTTTAAGAGACGGCCTCTCTACAAATCTCCAAGAAAATTCGGAAAGCAGTATTGATCCGATACACACCAAAACAAATTCAAACCAATGGCCTAAACCATAATTTTCAGATAGTTTTGCCACTAACTTTAGATCCAGCACATAACTCAAGACAATGAAGTGAAAGAAATATATGCCGTATGTCCGCTGGCCAATAAAACCAATAAGCTTTAACACAATTTTTGATTTTGGCTCCCAAGTTAAGCACATCGTAAACACTGCCCAAAGTAGAGGAGGGCAGAGCCACAAAAGACCAAAACCAAAAATGAATGGCATAACTAAACAAAGACAAATAATTAAGGAGCCAACAAAGCGACTCCTTAGAATTGGAAGAAATTCTTTCTTTATGGCAATTCCAATCAATAAAAATGCAAAATTCACTAATGGATTAAACGTGTTAATCCAAACTTTAAGCGCAGATTGATAGGCATTCTCATCTGAAGTCCCCCCCCCCATTTGTACACGAGGATTGAGGTTAACATCTGACAAATCCATGAAATCCCAATCAACATAAAAACTTGATTTCTAGTAATTCGCTTCAAAAATGGAAGCACCAACGAATAGAACCATTCGTTACTTATTGACCAACTCCCTGGAATTGAGATGAAAACCCAATGAATATTTTGGAGCAACAAAAAGGATACAAATAATTGCCAAGGGGAATCAAACAATGACGCGTAGTAGCATAGGAATAACCAGTACAACGGAAGAAGTCTAAACCCTCGCCTAATCAAGAAATCCCGAGTGGACAAATTCCCCAAGTCTGCGAGCAAGTAACCACTCACAAGAAAAAATAACTGAACTCCAAATCTTCCAGAGATGAAAATATTTGTATGAACCAAAACAACACCAAGAATGGAAATAGTCCTAGCTAAGTCAATGCCAAAAGAGCGATCAACGTAACGAACCATAGTTAAGTGTGATATAGCGAGCAGTTTTTTTCAACAAAATTTCAAATAAAAATGGATCAAGAAATCTAAAAACATTTGGAGTCGCTTTATCGCAGACAAAGCGAAAATTACCCATCGACCACTTGTATTTTTGAACTATTCAAGGGGCTCAAATTACCTCTTCGCCGTCACGAGCATGGAAGACAAGGTCCTTTGCGCAGACGCGGACTGCACAGCATTCAAACTTCCGACATTTAGAAGGGGTCGTTAGCTGAGTTGGCGAGCAGATTACTCTTAATCACCGGGTCGGGGGTTCGAGTCTCTCACAAACCACTTGACACTTCTGCGCTCAAGCTTTTACAAATCTATGAAGTAGCTTTAAAGAAATGAAAAAGAATTCTCAAAGGAGTTGCGATAGCTCCAACGATTGGAAAAGCAGAATTCGGATCCGCAAAATGGGGTAGTCCCCACGTAGTCAAATATGGAATTCCGAATCGAGGGGACGAAAAAAAAATCGAAGAATCAGAAGGTAACCTATTCGTGGCTATTAAAACTATCAAAAGGGAAATAAAATACATGGAAAACCATCTACCATAGTCATTAACGACAAAATATAGGGGCAACAGAAATAAAAAGCTTACCACCGCAATTTTCTTTGATGTAACAAGCACTTTCGCATAAAAAATCGGGAAAAGTGCAACTAGAAATAGTGGCAAATACCAGAAATAGAGAGGGAAAGAACTCTGAACTTTCTCAAATGTAAATTCAGAAGTCCATCCGATTGCATCAACAGCGCCAGAACAAAGCTCACTTCCATCCAAACCTGCATTTCGAATTGAAGCACAAATCATAATCACTTGCGATGGAGTGCCTCTATTCTTCATAGATAAAAATAAACCTAATGCACTTGTAGAAATAAAAATGAAATAAACAAAATATCTCTTGCCTTGAGAATACGAATCATTAAACCCCTTCGCTACCAACAAAATGACGGAAGGGACAAATAGGACAAGAGGCTCCCAGCTGAAAATGCCAATAACATAAACCAAAAAAGTTACTAGTAACAGTATCAACGAAATTATTGCATTTTTCCTTCTTGAAATTCTAAACATGAGAAGAATTAAAACCACGTAACCAATTACTTCTTTTCTTCCAAAGGCTTTGATATCCCATCCTGAAAAAGCAATCCCTGCCGGCGAGCAGATCAAAATCGTTAAAAACCAATTGGATTTGTTTCGGTATAAGTGGAGTATGAAGAAGCCAAACACTATAAAATATAAGGAGGTCTGTATCAGATACAAACTCCATATTTCGATACGTGAATCGTGAAATACGCCCATAAGGAAGCTACCAAAAAAACCCCGACGTACAAAACCTCCATGATAGTTGATTAACCAGTCACCTGTTTGATAGCCCCCGCCACCTTTTGTCACAATCGTGTAGGCATAGGACGTTGACCCAATCAAAAAACTTAAGCACAGAACAAGAATTCCAAAATTTGCCGCAAACCGGGAATCTATTCTTGTCGAGTTATTTTTAGAGTCAAACATTTTAATTAACTTTTCCCACCGCACGTATCATGAAAAGCATTAGCCGAGACACGCAAAACTTGCGAAGTCTCTTAACAAGAAGGCTACTTGCCAAGCCATTGAGCTTGTGACACAAAATATTTAGCTTTTGCCTTGAACAGGCTGGGGAAAAAATAATATATGATTTTTCTTTTCATAGCTAGATACCTATAGTAATAGAAAATTATCAGTGAATTTATAACTAACGGTAAAGACGCTCGGGATCCAAATATTGGAGAAATTTCATTAAATTTGACCGTGAGTGGGCCATTGTGCTCGACATAAGAATCCAATGTAATTTTTCTCTTTTGAAGGTGAATATAAGAACCCTCAATCATTCGACCTAATTTTCTATCAAACATATACACTTTTCCAGAATCCGAAATTACAGGTCTAACGCGATGCGAATATAGGGCTTGCAACTTAAATCTATTTTTGTTTATGTCATAAAATGATGATTGATCGTCCCAAAAATCAATTCCAGAGCTAATAAATTTTTTCATAATTCCATTCCATTCATCAAACCCAAAATACTGAGTAGATGAAAAAACAGTCTCATAATCTAAGGAGTTAACACATTTAAAACGAAAAACATTATTATTAATTGAAGAATTTCTATAAAAGCCCAATGCTCCTCGAATTAAAACCTTGTCAAATTTCCATGCGCCATCAGGTATCACTCCAAGAATATCCCCAAAGATCATATCCAGATCACAATGACCCCAGAATTCATAACCATTTAATTCGGACTCAAAAATGCACCCAAAAGCTGGCCGGAAATCGCAAATTTTATATGGCGAATCTAAACTTATTTTAAAATTAAAAAATGACTGAATAAGAGATTGAAATTCTAGAAAGGAATAATTAACAGATTTAATGTTTGGAGGCAAATCTTCAATTATCTGATCTGTTATAAAAATCCAATCAATTCCTTTATTTTTTTTCATTGAATCCAAAGTTAAGTTAAAGTAATTAGGAAAATAACCAAAATAGCAAACTACTACTGCAATTTTTGGCTTTTGAGGCATCGAAGGCATGGCGAAAGTGTAATACATCACAAAGATCTACAACGAGTCAAGCGTAATTTTGTGTCAAAGTTCCACATTAAGTCCATTTTTTCTTGAATTTAGTAAAGCTTATCAAGTTTTATAAATTTACCAAAACCGCGAGTTTAAATGCAGAAATTGGCACCTAAGCCTAAAAATTTATACTTCGACATAAGATAGAAGATTGAAACATCAGCAATTATCTTGGCAATCCTATTATTGTTAAGAGAAATAGTGATAGCTAAATACAAAAAGATAGTAAATTAGAAAAAGTCAATAATTAATCGAATTTGTCACAGTACTTAAATACTGGGAAAAATAAAACATAAAATTTCACAAATTGTTGTTCAAACAAAACATAGGTCCAAATCATTACTGCTAGCACTAAGTAGGGAGGTTTTGACCAAGCTTTCGTCGAGTGCGATGGCGGGAGGGTTGTAACTCATCTAGAGGAGTTAAGTGGCTTTAAAAGGACTGCACTCTTTTGTTAATTTCTCACCTATTTGAATAACGGACTCTAAATCTTTGAGGAATCTTTCCCATCTAAGAGTTGCAAGTCTCTCCCATTCTATTCTTAGTAATTTGTATGGAGGCGAGAATAATGCATCGGTTAAACTCGCTCTTGAGTTTAAGCTAACTAGGAGAGAATCAGTGCGATCTACTAATTGCTCACTATTCGAAGGAATGTCTGAAGCTATTACGGGTGCGCCTAACGATAATGCCTCTTCGATGGTGGTTGACCAACCTTCATAACTACTGGGTTGTATCACCGCTATGGCTTTACAGTAAAGATCTCTCTGCAGGGACCGATTTACCAAGCCAAGTCTGTGAACATTCTTGACATTAAATTTAGTAAGAACTCTGTTTGCAGAGTAGTCGGGCCACCTAGAATCCCCTTCGGTCCCAGTCAATACCAAATGAGCGTTTCCGCCAGACTTTTGATATTCAAAAAATGATTCTAATGCCCATGGGTGATTCTTGTGGACCCACCATTGATTTGGTAAATAGAAAAATCCATTTTCTTTGCAACCTTTACACGTTTGATTACTGAATCTATCCTCTGATGCACTGTCAAAAATCGAGGTAAACCTTAATGTTCCAGCAATAAGTGGTTCCTGGTATCCGATGGAATTAAAAACGTTTAACGCATGACTGCTGCTAAATATAAAAGCACGATTTCGATTCAAATATTTTTTACGCATATTTTTTCTTCGCAATATTTCCTCAGAACTAAAGAATTCAGGTCTCTCTATGTCTTGCAAGTCAGGAATCCAAGCGAGAGATCTTTTAGAAAAAGCACTTAATGGTCTTGGCAAATTTAAAGCATCAATGCCTCGAATCGTATCGAAGCTATATGTCAATGCATTAAGTAATCCGTATTTCTTGCGCTTCACATTTTCTTTGACATAAAATCTGGGGCGCTCTACAACCTCTACAACTCCTTGACGTTCTAAAGCTTCAACTGCGATTCGAAGGGAGGAAAGATATCTTACGCCACCCACCCATCCTGGCTGTAGATCTGGAAGTGCTACTTTGATCGTCACTTTAAGTTTGCCTGAAATATTCTGCTAAGCCCTCTCTCGGGGAAATTTCTGGTTCAAACCCAATGCTCCTTAGCTTTGAAATATTTGCTACCAAAATCTTTGGATCAAAGGGGCGCAATTTATTGTTAAAATTGAAAGTATAAAAAATATTATCTCTTCTTCCTAATTCGTTACAAGCAATTTGAATAATCTCGCTAACCGAGAGCGCTGTGCCGCTAGCGATATTCCAAGATGAAATCGGAGAAATCAACGCTTTACTAAGAATTCTGGAAGTCGCTGATACCAAGTCCGATGTATGGACGAAGTCCCTCAACTCTTCGCCGCTACCTGCAAAATTGCAATTTCTCTCTTCGCTGAATCTTTGACGAATTACATAGGGTAATCGAGAAGTAAGTCCTTTTGAAAAAGTTGAAAAAACTCTTAGTATGACAATCGTAATCCCTGAACTCGCAACACTCGAGAGATATTCTTCTGCCCTAATCTTCCCCACTCCATAGGGAGAAATAGGATTCGGCGATACAGACTCGGCAGCTCCCAAAATCGATGTCTCTCCATAGATTGCACCTGAAGAAAGGAAAACATAAACTGGTGGATTCTTGAGTTTTGAAAGAATTTCTATATGTGCTTTAACTAGTGCCAGTGGCTCTGATTCATAAAAATGTACATTCGTATGAGAATCATTGACATTTGAAGGGCCAGAAGCGTTCAAGAAAAATTTGGGCTCCATTTTTTCTAACCATTCAGCGGTAGATCGCAAAGAATCTCTACTTGCAAGGTGTGAGTATTTTAAATTAATATTGATTGATTCAGGGACTGTAAGTGAAACCACTAACTCTTTGAAAGCCCTCCCAAGATAGCCATCGCCACAGATCAACCACTTAGATTCCATTGATTTCCCTCCCTTCAACTTCCCTACCTACCTACCGAAATTAATCTAAGTTTCAGTTGAAATCTATTCTTGAATCTAATCTTATCCAGGTTCTCTATATATCAAGTCTAGAATAGTTCGAAGTGTTCAGAAAATCGCAATCATCGATCATCTATATTTATTCCGCATAACTTCAAATGGTCTGTCAACCATCATATGAAAGAGTATTCCCAAAAAAATCACAATACAGAAGAGAGAAATGGAATCGATTAATTGCAAAGTATCAAAATTCTTCAAATAAAACTTTCTTATAAACATGATGATAATCAAATGAGACAAATATATTGAATAACTTGCTACACCAATTAGTTGGAACAATTTTGTTCGCAGAAAAAAGACGAAGAATCTGTAATTGAGAGATATATTTGATACAAGAATGATTAGAATTGCGAAGACCAATTCCCGCAAGACATAGTTAAATGTATTGCGGAAGAATTCTTCTCTATAGAAAACAGATAACAGTGTTAAGATGATAACTACAAAGTGGACAAATTTCTTTCTTTTTTTGAAGAATTTTATGTGATCAGACAAAAACCTACCTGAATTTAAATAGATTGCCACCAATCCTCCGATAGCTATATGGCTTACTCTCGTGTCTGTGCCAAACAGAATTCGCGGAACGTCTCCAAAAGGATTGAAGCTATCAGAATTAAAGTATATAAAAACCCTAGATAAAAACGAATAAATGAAAATTAGTGAATACGCAAGCAATAAGAGCTTAACAAAATATGATTTGGAAAAATTCAGCAATAGAGCAACAATCAGTGCAATAAAAATATAATACTGTTCCTCGATGCTTAAACTCCACACAACTTGGCTGCCGGGTAGTATTCCGACGGTTGATGACTCAAAGTACTGCCAATTATACAAAAAGAAAATTTGGGAACATACAGCTTTGACGTTTAAATCATTAATCATAATAATACTTGGCAAAACTATAATAAAAGCGAAGGGTGGGACTATTTTAAGTATTCGCCTTCTGAAAAAATTTACTAGCGAGAATTTATCTGTTTTCGCATACTCCCTGAGAATACTGCCTGTAATCACATATCCACTTATAACGAAAAAGAAGAGCACGCCTGTTTGACCTGGGATAAACCTAACATCGAGATGTGAAAGAATTACAAGAATTACTGCTATCGCGCGAAATCCATCAATTTCTACCTTGCGCACACCGTGATTCATCGATCCAGAAACAGATTTCTGAATTAAAGTCCTCAGTGACAGAAAAGACGCTGCGGGGCTTAGCAATTTTACAATCATCATTTACACTTTAACTTTCCTCCGAAATTGTTTTCCTCTTTGAATCGCTATCTCAGAGAGGGTTAAATTATCAGAACGCTGGAATTGTATACCCTATTCCTAAAATGGGTTATGAATAAAGATTTATTGAATTAATTTGGGAATAATGCGGGATATACAGTTCGAGTCCAACTCAACCTACAAGTTTGTGACTGCTTCACTATTATTAAAGAGCGGAATCCAACTTGCTGGAAACAACTCACCTTAATCATATCTTCGCATTTGATCCAAAACCAGATGAATTTGCAGCGGAGCTGAAGGCTGGCTTGTCAAGAATTAGAAAAAATGCTGACTCTTTTTGTAACACCAATATCATCAATTATTGATGATCCCTAGATCACAGATCCAGGTAAATATGCCCACAAAATAAACCTGGGGCAATTGATTGTGCGTTGGTCAGACGTCAAGAACTTCAAGATACGCGGCTGTGGTGGCTTGATTTGAAGGTTCCTAGTCCGATGTTTATCTGAAAATGACCTAGTTTTAGCATGGCAATTTTTACAAGTTTAGGTCACGGTAGGATTCAGGCATGCGGATACTAGTAACAGGCGCAGCAGGGTTTCTTGGATCATACTTTGCTGAGAAATATTTGAATGAAGGTCATGAAGTTATTGCGGTTGATAATTTCTACACTGGCAAAAAAGAGAACATAAAGCACCTAACTTCCAATCCTAATTTTGAACTGGTACGTCACGACATCACCCAACCTTTGCTAATTGAAGCAGATGCCATCGCGAACTTTGCTTGCCCTGCATCTCCCGTCCATTATCAGAAATATCCAGTTCAAACTATCCAAACTAGTGTGATTGGCGTAACTAATCTTTTGGAATTGGCGAAAAGACTTGATATTAAAATCTTACAAGCTTCTACAAGTGAAGTTTATGGCGATCCTCAAATTTCTGAACAAGATGAAACTTATTGGGGCCATGTAAATCCAATTGGCATCCGATCCTGCTATGACGAGGGCAAACGTGTTGCCGAAACCCTCATGTTTGACTATCACCGGCAATACGGTGTGAAAATTAAAATTGCTCGCATATTCAATACCTACGGACCTCGAATGGCTTTAGACGATGGCCGCGTGGTAACAAACTTCATTGTGCAGGCATTGCATAACGAGCCCCTCACTATATATGGAGATGGTTCACAAACTCGTTCGTTTGGATTTGTCTCCGACACTATTGACGGACTCTCGAAACTCTTCGATTCACCAACTCAAATAACTGGGCCAATTAATATTGGTAATCCTAAAGAATTCACTATAAATGAATTAGCAGAATTAGTTGTGCGCCTGACAAATTCAAATTCGCAGCTAATCCAAAAACCGCTCCCAATGGATGACCCTCTACAGCGCAAACCCGATATTTCACTAGCTCGACGGGATCTAAACTGGGAACCTACAGTCCAACTGGAAGAGGGCCTCAAGGCGACAATCACTGACATCAAAACTAAGATTGCGTCAGCCACTTCAAATTAAACAATGTCAGTTTAATCCACCAATAATCAAAATAGTAATTAAGACAATCGTTAGACAAGCAGCACTAGCAAAATCTTTCAGAATAAATATGATCGGGTCATAATGCATCTTTCCATCAATTGCTGCTCTCCAAATCCTAAATAACAAAAACTGCAAAAAAGGGACTAAAATCCAAAGCAGCTTTGGGTATTGATATAGTGTCGACACTTCATCGCTGTTTATGTACAAACTGAATGTCAATAGGCTTAATGCCGCAAAACATATGCCAAATAAGCTAAAGAAGGTTTCATCTTTGTCAAATTGCCTAGACACTTCCAGAAGACCATTTTCTTGTTTTTCAATTTGCTTCTTAGAATATTTCTTCAAGAATGCTAACGACGAAAATATTGTATATGAAAAAATTATGAGCCAGAAAGATATTGAAATACCTAGTAAAGCGCCACCTGCAAATATTCTGATTTCGTAGAATAAAACTAAGATTACGATGTTTAATTGCTGAATTTGCTTTAAAAAGCGTGAGTACATAAGTCCTAAGATTAAATACGCAAAAGTAATCAATGCAAATACGCGAGACAAGTAAAAACAAATTGAAATTCCCACTACGAATATGAATGCCGCTTCTATTCCAGCGGTACGCTTCGATAGATTTTCCGACGCTATCGGTTTACCTAGCTTGAACTTGTATTGCTTGTCTATTTCGAAATCCATCAAGTCATTACAAATATAATTTGCAGAACAAATTAATGAAAATCCAAGAAATCCCAATACTGCAGACCTTAGCATTTCAAAATTAAGCACTATTTGCGACGTGAAAAGTGGGACTAATAGCAAGAGATTTTTCAGCCACTGATGGGGTCTTAAAACAGTAATTACTTTCATACCCAACTATAACCAAATTATCGAAAGACGCTTCACTAATTCCGTTGTAACACCTGGTGTTTCCATCTAGCACTTATAGAATAGGTTATGTTTATCAGTAGGACATATTGGTACTTATTACCCTTGATCAAAACCTCGCAAAGTTATCTCACAAACTTTCGTAGCCTCCAGTGCTTACAATTTTGAATTAGGACAAGTTATCTCTAATTTGCGTGATTTGATTCTCTAACTCAAATAGGACTTGCCGGCAGTAACGCTAAGCCGATCTGAAATCATGAATCTGATTTTAACTGCTTGATTAGATCTGGAAAGCTTTGAGATTTCCTTCGCGCAGCCTCTCCTATCCGTGTCGGACAATAAGTTTAAATTATCGAAGGAATATCAAAAACGCACAGTTTTAGAACACCCATAATGAACTAGATACATTTATGAGTCACTAACGCGACCATTACTAGACTTATAGGTAGAAAAAGATTACATTACAAAAGTGAACTCCTTCTTATTGCGAATTCTAAAGCGCTTCTTGTTTCACCTCGGAATTAAGTTGATCCGAATAGATAATTCTAAGGAGAAGATAATTCCAGATACGTCGAATCTAGACTTGATGTTTGATGTGGGCGCTAACATAGGCCAGTACGTTAAGCTAATTCGGAATCAGGGTTACGCTAACGAAATAGTATCTTTTGAACCACTTGATAGTGCGCATAAATATCTCCTTACGATAAGTTCAACCGATCATAAGTGGAATATTTTTGATCGTTGTGCGATAGGAGACAGAAACGGTTCCACATTTGTGAATGTATCACAGAACTCATTTAGCTCTTCTATTTTACCCATGTTAGAGTCGCATCTGGATGCGGCTCCCGAATCAATATATATAGGAAAAGAAAGTGTGCCGATTTATAAGCTTAGTGATATCTACAATGCTAGTTTTAAGCAATTTAAACGTATTGGTATCAAAATTGACGTTCAAGGATTTGAACTAGAAGTACTTCAAGGCGCAATAGACATTATTGATTTAGTTTATTTCATTCAAATCGAGTTATCCCTAGTACCGGTTTACGCAAACGCAAAATTGTACTTCGAGATTGATGAATTTCTACGTGGATCAGGTTTCCACATGTGGAAAGTGATACCTGGATTTACTCATCCAAAGAGTGGGCAACAGTTACAGTTTGATGGTATCTATATAAAGTAAAGCATTTAGCCTAAATCTTTCAAATTTAAAAATCTGTATTAAATTGTTGGTTAAGAGCGTAATAGAAAACATAATTCTGGTTTCTCTCTACATTAAAATCGATGATAATGGTATAATTTACACATTAAATTAAATGAACTACACTTAGAAATAGAGCTTAGTATAATGTTGAATATGCATCGGTATAGAAATTCTTTTGCAATTCTTAAATCTCAAACAAGAAAAATCCATACTTCAGTTTTTTTTGATTTTATTCTAATTGTGATTTTTTCTTCACTTCCGATTTTAGTTTTTTTATATTACTTTCCATTTGGGATAATAGAAAATAATTTTTTCTATGATGCTGACAGTCAGCGAACCATATTTATCACTGAAGATCTAAGATATGCAATCAGTTCAATACGCCCTCTACTGCCAGTATTTTCTATAGCTCCTTTCTTGATGGCGAAAATTATTTCAGGTTATAGTGCTTGGACATGTCTAAATGTATTTGCAATGTTCTCTATAATTATCATGGGCTCGAAGCTATTTTCTAGCCGGTTCATGAAAATATATTTTGCTATTTTATTGGTGATAAATTTTACTTCATTGGTTTGGGTGTTTGTTCCGGACACTTTTCTTCTTGGAATATGCTTTTTTTTATTAGCAATGTTTGTTTATGGAGATGGAAATCGAAGCAATAGAGTGTTTTTTAGTGGTTTACTTTCATCAGTTCTTTCTATTTATCTTTTCGTCCCATGGGCTATAGCTCATCTCCTGAATAGAAGAAAAAGATTTGGAAGTTTTGTTCGTGATGTTATTCCAGTTCTTACAATTCTTTCTATCTTATCTTCAATAACTTTATTTTTCGGGAGATTTAAAATGGAAGATGCCAGCTTATTAGATACCAGTAATAACTCAAGAGTTATGACAAACCTATCCACAGATATTGCGCCATCTGGTGAAATTGTTTTCAGTGATTTGGTTACCAAATTCGATGCTTTGGGTTGGTTTCACTTGCCTGTGCCAGGTCTGACAAAAAATATTATTACATTTTTTACGTCTCCTTGGATGCCCAACTATAGATACCAGATAGGGGTAAATGCTACTGATTCCACACAGTACTCAAATATAATAGTAGGGACTGCAATAATTATCAGTGTTCTATCATTCATCGGGATATGGAAGCGACATCATAATTTTCCTGTAATTTGTAATTTTTGTATAGCACTCGAGATTTACATCTGTTTACTTTTTTTGACTTATGGTTACCACCCGTATTTGTTCTCAACTTTATTGCTAGTAAGTAGGATCATTGGGTTGGTACTTTTCATTGATTACAGACCGAAAATTCGGCATTTATTATTGATATCCGTTAGTTTGCTTACAAGTTCCGCAATTCAAGTTGTTTTCCAATAACGAGAGATTACTATTAAAGGGGCTTTGATAGATTATATAGATAGACAATATTCAAACTCAGAATAATTGTTAGTCCTCTTGAATGTGCGGCGCAATACAACATATTATAACTAAAAATATCTTGTTCCGCAGTAGATTATCAAACCTGATTGACTGATATCTGGAGAGTGCGTAGGTTTATGGTTTTCAGAAATATTCTGATACCAGTTCCGCACCTGTAAAGATCAACCTTAATTCCGAGATTGAACTTGTGAAAGGACCTACATTGCAATGTGCGTCTCTAACAAGCCTGTTTATGGCCATTGTCATCATTTAGTTAAAAACAAATTTGCTCAACGATTTCACTCTAGATTTATCATAGCTGGTAGCGAAAAAATAGATTACACACCTAATAGTTTTTCGACAGAATTCAACTGGTACAAATATGTGTTCTGATGCGGAAACAAATACACGTACCACAAAATTTACACTAGGTTTAGCCAACTAATAATTCAATTATTTTCAATCTTGCGCCTTATTAGGAAACTCTACTTAAAAGACATTAAAAGTAATCATTATGACTTTTTTTATATAAGAATTTGCAAACGCTCAAAACAAAAATGAAGTTATCTATAGTGTATCGCTTAAAGAGTCTTCGTGGCTCTGAAAATAAACGAAAGAGCCACTCCAAAGAATATTTCTGCATCAATCTAGGGGCTTCTCTTTTATGACCAGAAACGAATTCAAGCGCTGCTCCAATTGCTATACAGAGTATCCCCGCTTGCTGGCTTAAATCATATGCAATTACATCTTGTTTTGGAGATCCTAAACCTATCCATACACAATCTGCATTGGAAGCTTTGATTTGAGAGATCCAGTTTTCATAAGTGAAATTAAAACTGTCTAGGTACGGAGGAACGATACTGCCAGCAATCGTAAATTTTGGATTTAAATTAGCTGCAAAGCGTTTCAAGGAATCAATAATACTAATGTCAGATACTATAAAAAAATGTCTTTTGCTTCCATCATCGTTCTCAACAATTCCACGGAATAAATCACTTCCGCGAAGATTTATAAATCCAGAATGTCTTAGTTTAATAATCTTAGCAAGCGGCGAGCTATCACATAGACTAAATCCTGAACTGTAAATTTCTGTCAAACCTTGCACTCGGCTAGCAGCAGCAATCGATGATGCGGCAAGCAAATGAATGTGCATCTCTTTTCCAGAATTGAGAACAAGAGGTAATATCTTTGGAATTTCATTATGATCAACTTTTCTGATTCTAATTCTATTAAAATATATACTATCTAGCATTTTGATCATCCAAGGCTTTTAATACTCCCGAGTGAAAATTTTTTGCCATACTCTCGATTGAGAATAGATCTACAGACTGTCTGCAACCTCTTACCAATCTGTTACGCATTTCGGCGTCGTCAATTAAACTAAGACATCCCTCTACGTACTTCTCCAAAATATTTTTCGTAATTATGGAATTTTCATTGTTCAAATAGGAGTATTCGGGAGCGTGAAACTCCCAATCTGTTGTAATAATTGGAACTCCCATAGCAAAAGAGTCTACGGCTACTAGACCAACTCTGCCTGGATTTAGCATTGCTGTGCTGATCATTGCTAGTTTGACTTTAGTATCAATATCAGCTTCACCGATGACAAAAACGTTTTTTAATTTATTACTGTATTTTAGGCTGTCAAAATGATCTGGACTATAAACAAAAAGTTTAGCAAGGGGACATTTAGAATTGACTAGTTGAAATGCATCCAAAAGAAATTCAATTCTTTTTGCTTTTTCAAGTGATCCTATAAATGTGAAAACTATATCACTTGGCTCTAACCCTAAGGCGTTACGGTAAGAATGTATCTCTAAATCAGTGATCACTTGGATACCTTCTATGAGAGCTACGGTATCTATGCTGTTATTGACAACTTGAATTCTCGATTTAGGATAGTTAATTTCCATTAGTTTATTCGCACAAGCTTGTGTGTACGCGAAGAAGAATTTCGAGCGCTGTAAAAGCTGTCTCTTAACAAACTTTTCAACCTCCCAACTAGGTTTAGTTATAGTTTGCCCGTGCCCCCAAAACGCAAAATTCTTTGGTTTCTTGATGAAAAGAAACCAATAAATAATAAAATTTTTCAATCCATATTCACAGATAACGAGTTCTGCATCTGAGCCTACTAGTGATGCGAATTGAAAATGGAACTCTCTTCCACGTAAATTTAATACTAGAGTTTTCTTTTCAATAACGTTGAGCTTCATCTCAGATTCGAAGTTAAACTTCTTTTGTCTATCAGAGGAAACAATAATTTTATATGTGATATTATCGGGTATTCCCAGTTGTATAAGCCGTTTGAAAAACGATTCGCGGTATTTAGGGATTCTTGTTTGATAAATATCAACATGAATTTGGGGTGTGTCTAACAAAAAATTACCTCATTCTCTACATCCTATCCTATGGTACTTCATGAGAGCGCAGAAAGGGTATTAATGTGGGAATTGGGATGATCCAAGTTACTATCGGCATCTTGATAAGTTTGGTGAAAACAATCTAGAAGATCATCAAGTTGCTCTTTTCAAGAAGATAAGAAATTAGGTGGGACGATTTGCCAGCTCGGCCTAGACAATCAAGATTCTTAGTTGCATGAATTGCGTGCCTCTGCACTGTAATTTTCGTAATTGGTGATAATCCAAAGAAATTTTTGCAAGAATTTGGTAGTACAACGGTTGCATTACTAAATTAGAAACTTTCTAATTTTCCTTTATAATCCCCATTTGTATCAACTTTTCCTTAAAGACTGGTGCCAATCTAGAACTTAAGTTTGAGGTTAAATGACCTCCGTCATAAGTGCTCCATTCACCGTCAATTAAAACAGGGCATTTCCCGCTGACACAGATCCAAGGGGTGATATCAATATAAAATGCGCCCGCTTCGATCGCAGCCTTTTTTGTCAACTCTCTGTATTCACTCCTATTGCTGGCGGATCCAATGCAATCCTTTAAACTCTTACTCGAACCTGGGCATACCCTTGGATCACGCCCGTACGGTGTTTCTCCAACGATCACTACTTGCGTGGCATTCTTAACCAAACTCTTATAAGCCGTAACCATCCCGTTGTATAACTCTTGTTTGGTTCCACTAATTGGGGCGGAGTTCTGCGAGGAAGCGATTATCAAGTAGGGCCTAGTCTTTTCAATATCAAGGAGCATCTTTTGTCGGTGACTAGCACATGCCTTTTCAAGTTCCTGCGTCGTGAACTTTACTTCAGGTACCATACACATTCCACGGATTCTCGAATAAACAATATTGTTCTCGGAGCTCACTGCTTCCATAATCATGGGCTTTAAGCTCAATGCGTATGAGTCGCCATAGATGTAGATCTTATTTTCCGCATTTGGAGACCCAAAATTACACAAAGGATTATTGCCAACTATAACTAGGCAGTTCTGCCAGATTGAAGTTTTTTCAGCATCGAGTCCGGATAAAGATCGCACCCCCTCAGGTACCTCCGATAACCGGATGCTAAGTCCAACTTTTTCTTGCCAACTATTTAGCAGACTTCGTTGTGTACCACCCGAGATTGATGCACCCGGGGAGGGATTGGTCGCCGGACTGGAGTTAGAGGGGGCAGGCATACTCCATGGTTCAATAACATTTGGTCTAAACAATGTGTTAAAGACAGGTACGGTGTTTCCAATTTGAAAATTAAAAATGAATATCAATGACAACAAACTAGCGCAAGAGTATCGGAGTCCACGCTTATTCAGAGGGAAATACCTTGTTCTTCGCGAGGCGCTTCGAGTAGAAGTTTCCGGGACTTTAATCTTCATGAAGCGAGATTCGATTTCATAATATACTAATGTACTTAAAAGAAGCACTGTGGGAAAGTATAACAAAAAATTAAATCCATTTGTTTTAAACCCGCTATTTTGAAGAAAAACAATCACAGGGAAATGAACTAGATACAATGAATATGAAATTTTTCCAAGATAAAGAATGGGTTTACTTTCAAGCAAATACCGAGAGAAGGGGACTTTACCTTCTTCAACAATACGATTCAGTAATAATCCAGTTAGGACAGTGAGCAGAGGAATCCAGTAGCGAAAAGATTCAACATCGCACAACAAAAAAGCAAAAATTAAGATTAAAAAAGAAAAAATGACTAGAGGCCTTAAAAGCCTAAAGGAGATTATGCCCCGTCGTATCGCAAAAAGTGACCCTACACTAAATTCCCAAAGACGTCCTATCGAAGAGTAGTAACTAGCAGTATTGCCGGATAGATTCTGTAAAATGTAAATAGATAGACTCACAATGCCTACAGCAAAAAGAAATAATTGTAATCTCCTTCTCCAATTAAAAACAAATGTGCCTGCTTTAAAGCCTCCAAGAGAAGTTGCAGTGAGGAACAGGACTGGCCATAACAAATAAAACTGCTCCTCAACCGCAAGAGACCAATAATGCAAATATGGAGATTGAGTGGTTGGAACCCCAAAATAAGTCACCGATTGACTCATGAAATTTAGGTTTGCTAAGAAAAACAATGCCCAGGTTGCATCAGACACCACATTCACAAATGAGCCATCCAATGGGGTTAGAAAGATTGACGCCAACAAAGTTGCTACAATAACAAAAAAAGCAGCCGGGATTACTTTCCTAGCTCTGCGAACATAGAATCCAACGAACGAAATCCAGCCTTGCCTTCCCGACGCTTTGCGATTTGAGATATATTCTTCGATCATGCGTCGCGTAATTAAAAAACCAGATACAACAAAAAAAATATCCACACCTACAAAACCATTGTTTGAAAATGCAAACTTAGAATGACTCAAGATTACCAATAACACTGCAATCCCGCGTAAGCCTTGCAATGCTGGAAACACAGGCTTTTTTTGGAGAGTATCCAAAGTATCTATTTTCTTCACAGCGTTATGATACCGTATTGATTGTTTCACTGCGTAGAGACATGGAGTTTTCGTTTGTCAGTCAGTAACAGAAAGTTAATGCAAGATGCCTTGATCTCTTCTGACTTTTACCTCAGGAAGTGTGAAAATTTAAGGCCGCAAAATTTCGAGGAATTTGAAAGACTCCTAAATGATTATCGAAGTACGCAACAGCCACTGAGTGTTTTTCTAAATGGAAGTAATGCCGAAAAAATATTTGCCCGGAATATTTCATATGCTCCACTTAAAGATATCTCAATTTACATCCATAGCGATGATCGTATTCCCTCAGCAGAGTTGATGGAGAAAATGAGTCGCCTTGGATTTAAATTATATAGTGTGAATTGGATTGGTGATTTAGAATTTTGTACGCCTATCCCAATTGGCATACCACCTGGAAGTTTTAACAATTTTCATGGTACTTACATTTATGACAATATCGTAGAAAACGTAAAAATTAGTGAACGTATCGTAAAATTCCCTTTTTACTTAAACTTTGATTTAACAACGAATATAATTCAACGTAAGTTAGCTTTAGAAAATTTTGCGCCGTTGGATGATACTTTTATTCCAAAACGGCGATTGAGTCATCAGGAACATTTAAAGGCAATTTCAGAGTCACAATATGTGGTTTCGCCACCCGGAGCAGGTGCAGATTGTTATAGGACTTGGGAGGCCATTTATTTGGGAGCCATCCCAATAGTCCTTGAAGAGTATTGGCCTTTTAAGCACCTTAATCTGCCTGTATTAGTCGTGAAATCTTATGCAGATTTCTTAGTCAACTATAAGAGGTCAGAAGTCAAATTTCTTCCTCGAGTAACTACTCAATTTGTACTAGAACTTCCGAATGAATTTCGATGAGCTTCCTTTTCTAAACTTTTTATACCTAGCTCGAAATATAATGAATTCGCTGAAATAATCTCTGCCAGATAAACCCAAATACTTAGCATAAATTAAACCGAAACCTGAATAATCCCAAAGTACACGAAGCCTTCTGTCCAAGTTTTTTCTCAGATTGTTAGACACGCTCATGTTCTGAATATTAATTCTACCTTCATTTAAGAGACTAGTAGAGTTGCCGGGCAATGCATATTCACTTTTTGAAACATAAAAACTCACAAGATTCCTAAACTGAAATGGAAAGTCGGCGGGAGAAAATATTTTTCTGCCTCTCAAATGATGTACAGCTACTAATGCGGCTGATCTATTCATGAGGTATGCGTATGCGCCTACGGGATGAGTGGCGCACTCTATAAACTTCATCGAATCAGTTAACTTCAATTCATGTTTCAAAAACGGGAATGGGTACGGATTAGAAGAGCGAAAATCTGCGCTCAAGCAACTCATAAGTAATATGATTGAAGGCGACAGCTCATTTGGCAGTTTTAGTAAAACATCTTCAATGCCAGGTAGTATTTTTGAGTCATCCTCCAGAAACAAACCCCAAGGTTTTCCAGTCAGAATAAAATTTTCGTACATCTCTAAGTGACCTAAAGCGCAACTTAGTTCTCCATAAGACATTTTTCTGCCAAGAATCAACTTACTTTTAGATTGGTCTAACATCGAATCAAGAAAACCATTACTAAACTCTGATACTTCAAGTCCCCAAATAATCTTAAAATCAAAATGTAATGATCTTAGTTGTTGCAATAATTCGTCTCCTCTAAAGTTACGCCTTAGACTCAGAATAAAAATCTCTACCGTGTTTTGAATGGCGCTAATTGTCAATTGAAGAAACTCTTCTCAAGAGAAAAGGAATGACTACTTTTTCTTTATAATGTTGTTTGAAACTAACTCCTTTTAAATATGCTAAAAAACTCAAAAGCCCAAGGAAAGTCAAGAGTTTTTCTGTGCGTTTGATAATTCTATTGTCCGTCAAAATTGAAGTTCTAGGCACTTTAAAATTTGTAGCTATTGATCTATCTTGATCAATAATGCTCCCTAGTAATGAAACTGTGAATAGACTCCTTTCCGGTCGTGCAAAGGATACCTTGTTCCTCCAAGCGTGCGGCCAATCCGCGGTTGAGTCAACTGACTTGAAATTGTGTATTGCAATTTTTGCTGCTTCGCGATTTATAAGATAAGCCCAAGTCCCAAAGGTGTTTCCAAGTGTGCGGTATACATAGAATTCACTTTCAGAACTTGATATATTATGTGAACTTAATAAGAGGCATGGTAACTCTCCAAACTCCTTAATCAGTTGATCTATCCCCGAAAGGTTTACGATCAAGGGTATCGAGAGAGATTTGAGATTAAAACTATTTAAGTCGAAATTTTTAGTTGGAAAACTATCATCTTCTAGTACAAGTGCCCACTCGTTTTCTGTTTTCAAGAATTCTTCATATATTAATCTGTGTCCAAGAACGTTTGCAATTTCAGTTTTGGCCATATCTCGTCCCACCAAATATCTAATTCTTTTTTTAGGCGCCGATTTTTGGTCAATTAAGTCAGAATTGATTCGACCATCAATTCCAAAGACCAATTGTGGCTCTACTCCAATGTTGTTGAAGTAATCAATGAGACGCTCACCTCGGAATTGGTTGGGTAGCCCAAGAATATAAACATTTATCATTCAGGTTACCCTTCTGTGTTCTTGATTCGACTTAGCGAAGCGTACTTATATAACACCAGTACTGCAATAAAATTTTTATCAGACAACTGCAGCTCTATACTTGGTTCAATTAAACCAGAGAGCAACAATGAGCAAGAAATCAGATAGCCGCCAGTCTGCATATTTCCACACAACACGACAATTAAGATGAGCAGTAAGACCACGAAGATACATCCTAAAATGCCCCAGTTCCACAAATAGTCGAGAAGCAAATTATGGGCATGATAAAAGATTAATGAAGACCCTTGTTCGCGTGAAAAAGTTGACATAGGTAGTGCCCCAGAATTTCCAAAAAAAACACTTTTCAGATCCCAGTTATCCAGCACTTGCCGCCAAATTGAGGTCCTTCCACTTAAACTATTGAGTCCCTCCGTGGTTGGCGATGCAAGTATAAACGGGGTAATCAGATTGCTAGCCGCTAATATCAATATGACTGGAATCCGAATATACCTTGCGTTGTTGGAAATTCTTTCGCATAGAAAAAATATGACGATTAAAATGCATCCTAGATAGAAAAGCCTGCTCTGAGTGGAGCTACCGACAACGAACACCGCTATTACTCCAACAAACCTTAATAACAAGCTTTTACTTGCTATCACAATTGTGAAAAAAATTAAACTCAACATAGCAAAACTCTGTGCATCGGTTGCAAAATAAGATTGCCTACCTGATACATTCAACAAGCCAGCGAATGGTGAAAATCTCAAACTATCAGAAGGAGCCGATGCAAACTTATCTAAAGCCGGTTGCCATTCAACTAACAGAATTCTGCAATTGAGAGCTAAAAATATATTGAGGCAAGCGATCATCAATTCAGCAGCTCTCCTGAATTCATCAAGATCAATTCTAGGTGACGATACAAATACAAATGAAATCGAGCTAACGAGCGTAGCAAAAACGGGCACGTAAATTGATTGTCCGATACCGTTAATTGGTCTTGCATTGTAAATCAAAAAAAAGTCCAAAAGTAAACCAAAGTAAATCAATGCGGATAGTAAAATATAGGCGTAGTTACTTTTCCATCTTTCAAAAATATCAGAAATTTTTGAATAATTTAAGAACCCAATAAATCCTAAAAATAGAGGGGCCCCGAAGCAGATCATGTAATTTATGCGATCTATAACTGCACCTGAACTTATACCTCTCGAGCCGCTTTGACCAAAAAAAGGTGCAGCTAAAACAAATGCAAAAGTCGGCAAAATAATAAGCATAGAGAAGTAGACTTGGCTTTTAGTCATAAAAACGCTTGAAGCAATAAGAAGTGCTATGGGTATTGCAGGGAGTAATTGAAAAATAGTCTGCACGTCGCTACTATACATAGCGTCGCGACAGATAGATGTATTTCTTTCGAAACTCCTTGTCTAAGAGTTAAGGTGAGTACAATTAGATATGTTCAAATTTGGTCGGGCAGTATGGTTAATGACATCGGGTGTTACCCGATTCAAACTTTTTTTTCTTACACTACTTTCGCTAATCGTTGCCTTTCTTGACGCTATTGCACTTTATTTATTTGCACAAGTGATTTCGGGGGCAGTGCAGGACAATAGCTATTTTGTGGAACAATTTCTCACATTTTTAAGACTAGAGCAATACTTTACAAGCCCGTCAAAATCTTATGCATTCATCATTATTTTGGCATTGATGATGATTTTAGTGAAGTCAATTTGTACCTTGATTCTATCCCGAACCATACTTAGATTCCTTTCAAATATTTACTCAGGCCTTTCGGAAAAATTTGTTACTTCCTATTTCAGAATGGATATAAGCGAGATAAAAGCTCGCCCTAATTATGAAATTTACCTCGCTGTTAACGGTGGTATAAAAGAAATATTTATAATCGGCATTTTTTCGTATATGAACCTTTTTGTTGAGGTTTGTGTTCTAATCACTCTGATTTTCTTTGTTTTGATAAATAGTGGGGTAGCCGCTATTGGGTTGATGAGTGTTTTCCTAATCGTTTTTCTTCTAGCCAATAATTTTACAAGCAAAGTTACCTTTGCTAATTCCTTAAATGTATCCGAAGCAGGTTTAGCAGCAGCGATAGAGATCCAAAGTGTTTTTGAATCAATTAGAGAAATAAGACTTTTCGGAACGTTCAATTTTTTCCTTAAGGGTCATACGGATGCAGTTAAAAAAACAGCTGACTCCTCGGTGAAACTTCAAACAGCGACGTTAGTACCGAAAATCATCCTAGAGTCAAGCTTTATGATCGGAGTGGGATTATTCACGCTATGGAAGTTGCTGACTGGGCAGCTTTCTGATGCTATTTCATCAGTTACTTTCATAGTTGCACTGGGCTCTCGAATTATCCCATCTCTACTTCGTATTTCAGCGTCTTTTAATTCACTAAAGCAGGTTAGGGGTACAGCCACATTCAGCACCAATCTCATCGATAATGCACACTTTCAAGTGGCTTACGATAGAGATCTAAGTGATGTATTTGATTCTGTAAAGCTTGACAATTTTGACGCTTCAATTTCTTTGGATAGTGTGGATTATAGCTACTCTAAATCTAAGTCAAAGGTGCTTTCTAACGTTTCATTCCAACTTACAAAAGGTCAAAGTCTGGGTATAGTTGGAATTACAGGAAGTGGTAAGTCAACTACGATAGATTTAGTCCTAGGATTTTTGAGACCAGACTCAGGTTCTTGCAAGATATCTGGTGTACCGGCACACGAAGTAGTAGAAAAATTTGGGCATAAAATTGGATATGTCCCTCAAAATATTTCACTTATAGATGGAACCCTAAAACAAAATATTCTCCTGGGTCGAAGTGAAACTGAATTTTCGGAAAATGATCTCAGTCGCGCCATTGCGTTTGCCGGACTCAATGAGTACATAAATTCTCTCAATCATGGACTTGGGCATAAGATTTCTCGTGCGGGATCAGAGTTAAGTGGAGGACAGAAACAGAAAATTGGCTTAGCGCGAGCGGTTCTCTCATCTCCAGGGATTTTAGTTCTGGATGAACCAACAAGTTCCTTGGATCCAGAATCTGAAGATATTATCAATAGCGCCATAAATCAACTCCATGGGAAAGTAACTCTATTGGTGGTGTCACATCGACTCACCACTATGAAGCAACTTCAACAGATTGCAGTTATGGAAGCAGGAAGTTTAGTTGCTGTAGATACCTTTGACAGGCTACTTGAAACCAATTCAACCTTTAAAAATTTTGTAAAACTTTCGCAGTTATGATCGCACTTCATACCGGGATTAGTCCGCAGAATGTTGGAACTGTGGCTGTTGTTTGTAGAGCAAATGAGGTTAGATCTAGAATCGTTGAAGCTATAATCCGGCGTGATCACCCTTCTGTGGACACTCGAAGTTATGGAACTTCGATCGCAAAAAATGGAATTCTAGATTCGAATTTTTTGACTTTGTCATCTGCTTGGGGTTTAGAACTACAGACTCACAATCCTAGATGCTTTAAATCTGATTTAGATTTCGTAAGATCAGCAGATTTAGTAATTGCGGCGGACCTAAAAGTTTATGATCTGATAAAACACTTGAATTTAAACACCATTAACCTGACAAATTTTGCAATTGACGCAGTACATATACCCTATGATCCTGTAGGGTTGTCACTAGTTGGATTCCAAGAAAATATTTCCAAAATAATCCACTGTACATTTCGGCTCCTAGACAAGATATTTCCCCCGCTACCCAAACAATTTAATATTACTGTAACGCTTCCAAGAAGCGAAGATTCTATAATTTCCTCTATATCTGATTCATTTTTCGTTGATGCTCGGCTGAGAAAACTGAATTCGAGCGATCGGCTAGTTAGAAACTCCACGTATGAGTTTCAAGAATTAGAATTATTTGACGGCTCTCTAATTGCCTCTATGGATAAAAATATTTCTTCATACAAAGCAAAATTTGATTTCAGCCAACCTGAGAAGGCTTTAATGTCAAAACAGTGGGCTGAATTTCTCCGCAAGTTAGCTTCTCTAGCCCCTTTGACGGTCCTAACTGAACCGCTTGTGGCACGAAACGTTAGACTTTGGACCCCGTACATCGCCTCATACGCTGCAGATTCAATATATTACTTTTAATATTCGGTCGGCCATCTAGTTGTGGTAATAGCAACGCCTAGTACTTTACATTTATACACTACTACCTTAAAGTTCTGAAGTGGCGTCACGATCTGCCAAACATAAGGATGTGACATGCGCGTTATAGATGGGGGAGTTCTCCTCAAAATTTTGTGGCGCAATTTCGCTTTTATATTTTTGGCTTCAATAGTTGGTTTTTTATTTGGTAACTACATCTCTGCGAAGTCAGTTCCGATGTTTCGGTCTTCTTTGGATTTGTTTGTGTCTACTCCGGCATCGGCGATAGATGTGGGTCTGCTGGCAACTGGTGGCACCTTCTCGCAAGAGCGAGTTAAATCGTACATCCAGATTATTAATGCCCCGACAACTCTCAATCCGATTATTAAGGAGCTCGAGTTAAACACGACAGCCGAAGCTTTGGCTAGTAGGATTTCTGCATCCGCACCAACAGATACGGTGGTAATTAGATTATCTGTAGTGGACTCAAATCCCACACGAGCGGCGGCGATAGCTAATGCGGTTGGTAAACAATTTGCAATTACTGCTGAGTCGCTTGAATTACCAACATACGACTCAACTTCTCCAGTGAAAGTTTCTGTCGTAAGACCAGCTGTTCCAGTATTTGGCCCGATCAGTCCCAAAATAAATACAAATCGCTTGCTTGGCATTACGACAATGGCTTTGCTTGCCTATTTCTTTTTTCTTATCAAGTACTTATTGGACCTAACTGTTAAGAATATTTCTGATTTGGATGGATTACCGCTGCTTGCTGCAATCGGATTTGATCCCGAAGCCGATAAAATCCCACTTATTAATCAGATTAGTCCCTACGAACCTCGAAATGAAGCATATCGCTCGCTTAGATCTAATATATTAAATCAAATTAACGGTAGTTCGCCTTACGTTATTGCAGTCACCTCCGGCTTGCCCGAGGAAGGCAAGAGCTCCTTATCGATAAATGTCGCTATCGCGTTTTCAAATCAAGGTATTAAAACTCTTGTGTTGGAAGGGGACCTTCGACGCCCCAAAATCTTGCAGTATCTTGCACAGGGCTCTCAAAAAGGCAGGACAAAAAAGTCAGGGCTTTCAAATTTGTTGCAATTGCAATCACATTCAGAGCTAAGAAAATCTTTACCTAATGTGATCTCGGAGGCGTTTGAGCGAGTAGATTTCATCCACTCAGGTGATCTTGCCCAGAACCCAACAGAATTATTGGCAAATGATAGATGCTCTGAATTGTTAAGTCTATTAAAAAAGAAATATCAGTTAATTGTCGTTGACTGCCCGCCTACATTACCTATTGCTGATTCGGCAGTTATCTGTCGGAAAGTCGATAGCGCATTGATAGTAGTACACGCAGGACGTACTAGGATGAAGGCCTTTTTAAGTACCAAACAAATAATTGAAGAAACGGGCACGAAAGTTATTGGTGTCGTTTTAAACAAGATTCCAAACAATCGGAATTCTGAAGACTATGGATATGCTTCGGGTTACAAAAGGTACTATAGAAATGCTTATTCTTATTTATTCCTGAAAAGAGGATATAAGCCCTACGGCCCTTACGACTATCGGCCAAGTCAGAAAGATGTTTCAAATAAAAGAAAATTCGATCCAAGTCCTATTTTTGTGCCGCCAATGCTTGGATTATCATCCAAACTTTCAGAAAAAGGAAAAATAATTTTCAAAAAGAGAGAGATGTCATCCAAAAAAGTTGTAAATGCAGAGATTGCAAAATGGCTGGATGAAATCACAGAGACTGCTACGCGTAAACCTAAGCCAACAAACAAATCGTCCTCGAAAAAAAAGGTTATTTAATAGATTTTGAAAGGCTCGGTGCGCGCCCCTAAGGAATTAAAGCGATATAGGCGATCTAACCTAACAACTGGAAATTCAAGCTACTTACGCTTAAGAGTGTGACTGGTAACAAATTTCTTGCCTACCTGACGTTCGGTCTGCCTTACCCAGAGTTCTAAGAAAACGAGATGGAACCAGACTGGAGATTTAAGCCCATGCCAAGTGAATGGCCGCTTGAAATACTTAAGCCAGCTAGGGGGCACCAACCCAATCTCAATTACTCTAGGAGAATCTAATTGTTCACGATAACACCGGTTAATGGCTTTATACCAAAGGCGTACGGGAGGTGAGAAACCCTGCTTTTGTTGGCTAACCGGTTTGATGTTTTGTAAGGTTTGAATTGCAGTTAAGAGCAGAGCCTTTCTCGGCCCCCTAGATGCATCCCAATTACTCAATACTGAGATCTCAGTCAACTTTAGATCCGAAAGCGGGTTTCGAGATTCAACTGATTGGCTCATAGAGATTTTATCAATTTGCAGAAATCCATTGACTCTTAAATAATCTGAGACTAGTTGGTATCTTGCATAGTCTAAAAAATCCTCGTAATTTTTTGATGAGAAGGTTCTATAAAAAAAGGATTCCGTTTTCATCTCACGGCATAACTTGTCGGCAAATTTCGAAGTGCCGTCATGAGTTCTAGCTAATTTGTAGAAATCAATTACATCGATATCATTTTGATAGTCAATCAAATCTCGAAAAACTTGCCGAAATACACCAATATTTGTTTGGAGAGAATGAAAAAATGTAAAGATGGATCTGGATAGGAATGGATTTATTAGACACTGCCAGTAACCTTTAATATTAAAGTCACCTGCCAAGGTATGGGCTCTTACCTTAGCGCGCGCTACTGCCTCAAATATCCAATCATAACCCAGAAAAATCTCATCTCCACCATGCCCGGTTAAGAGAACCTTAATCTTTTTATCTTTTGCAAACTGAAAGAGTAAGAGGTAATTAATACTTGTAATATCTGCGATTGGTTCATCAATAACGGAGCAAACGTGAGCAAGGCTCTTGGCTGCATCCTCGGATCCAACTTTCTTTAAAGAATTAGCGATACCTATGATTTGCGCTGATTTGGTCGCCAAATTGCTTTCATCATGCCTAGATTTATCTTGATAACCGATTGTGATTGATTCCAGGTTGTCTATATGAGGTTGAACTAATTTTGCAACCACAAAACTATCCACTCCACCAGAAAGCGCCACACCAAATTTAACTTCTCCCTGACCGATGTTTTCTGAGATTTTCTGGAGTTCTCGCTCAAACGTGGAGACTGGATTGATCAATACGGATTCCCCTCGTTCTCCCTGCGGATGAAGGTAATTCCAGTACTTGGTTTGCGATACGGAAGAATCTCCCAACGAAAAGGTCAGATATGTTCCACTAGAGACTCGATAGATGTCCTGTACCACGGTAAATGGGTCCAAGGTAAATCCATACTTGATGTACGAAGGTATTTGTGTGGGATCTAAGACCATATCCACAAGATTGGAATTTAATAGCGGTACAAGTTCGCTGCTATAAACAAGATGGCTGGCATTTCTTGACCAGTAAAGTGGCTTTTCGCCGAGGCTATCAACATATAACTTAAGTTGAGAACTTTTATAATCAATGAGTGCTATGGCAAACATACCCCTGAGTTTTTTGACAAAGGAATCTCCATAAATCTCATACAGATGTGGAATAACTTCAATGTCGCATGATGATTTGAGTATGTGCCCTTGTGATATTAATTCTTCACGCAGCTCTTGAAAATTATAAATTTCACCGTTTGCCGTTACCATAATGTTTCTATCTTCGGAGAAAAAGGGCTGCATCCCATTGGCTAGATCGACAATCGCAAGACGAGTAAAGCCGGTGAAGTGGTGTTGCTCGCAAACTTCGACATTGCCATCCGGCCCGCGATGGCTCAGCGCAGATCCGAGTTTTGAGAAAGGTGCTTTCAAATCTTGAGATACGCCTGCGCTTGAAGCGATCCCGTATATCCCGCACATGGACAAATGGTAATCTCAGTGTATGACAATGTCGATAGGTGTAGATTCGGACTTGCGACCTAATGTCGTAGTCTTAATGGCTTGTCACAATCGAGCCGCTATAACTCAAAAGTTTTTTACAAGTTTCCTCGCCTCAAACAGAGATAATTTCACTTTTGAGTTCGTGGTTTGCGATGATGGGTCTACTGATGGTACCGCCAAAATTCTGGAATCTCAGCCAGTCCCAATTAAGATTGTTAAAGGCACCGGAAACCTATACTGGGCCAAATCAATGGCTTTGGCTGAAGCCCAGATTGAAACGTGCCCTGATGGGATTTTGTGGGTTAATGATGATATCGAGTTATCTAGCAATGCATTTCAAATTTTATTAGATGGGATGCTGGCCCGACCAAATTCGGTCTTAATTGGGCAAGTTGCAAACAAAGAGTTCGGCGAAATTATTTATGGAGGTTATAAAAGGCTTGGGCGCCATCCGCTCAAAGTAAAATTGCAAAAAGATGTTATCGGCTATTTAAACTTGGATACATTTAATGGCAACTTTGTTTACATCCCAACCCAAATTAGGCTGGCTGTTGGTCCGATAAATTCCATTTATCACCATGCTTACGCAGATATTGATTTTGGTTACCGAGTTGTCAACGCAGGGTACCAAATTCACTCCCTGCCCGGCATTATTGGCATTGGTTTTGAGAATCTGATTAGCTGGCCAAATGGGCTGCGAGCCAAATTCAGACAGTTTACCTCGGCGAAGTTTAATCCGACTAGCAGCCAGATTCATTTCTTTCGATCGCACACAGGTAAGTTATGGTTCCTATCATTACCTTTTTACCTAATTACACCTTTGCTAAAAATCTTGATTTTTAACTCAAACAAGCCCTCGATTATTCGGAAGTAGCGCTTTCTACACCCAAGCCCAATATCGGATAACACAGAGATAGCCCTAGCGCTCTCTCTATCAGAGAATTTCTGCAGAGATTCTTCCCTAGGCGGGTGAAAAGATTTTCAGTTAGCTATTGAAAGTACCCAGTCCGCGACAAGTGAATTGCGGGTGTCACTTGACGTTCGGATCAATAACAAATTTGCTAAAAAGAGAATCCGCAAGCCTAAAGTTATTAGGGCAAACCCACTTGGACGGAATAAAAGATTTAATTCTGAGAAATAACTTGATAGATTTCTTAAAAAATCCTACGGAAAATATTCAGTAAGAGCCATTACCACTAGCTATTGCTTTAAATGTTCTTGCGATCAGAATCATGTCAAGTCCGATTGACCACTCTTGTACATATTTAACATCAAATGCCATTCGCTCTTCCCATGTCGTATCTTTGCGGCCTGATACTTGCCAGATTCCAGTTAAACCCGGTTTGGCAATTTGGCGTCTGAAATGAAAATCTCCAAGTTGTACTTCTTCTTCTGGCAAGATTGGACGAGGACCGACGATGGACATGGTGCCGATAAGAACGCACCAGAGTTGGGGCAACTCATCTAAGGAAAATCTCCGAAGATACCTACCAACTTTAGTAATTCTTGGGTCACTCCTATAGCGCTCTGCCATATTTTCATCAGGGCGTCCAAGCACCTCAAGTCTTAATGCGTCAGAGCCAGGTTTCATCGTGCGAAACTTTGGAAAGTTAAAAAGCTTTCCATCTTGACCAATGCGCTGTTGTGAGTAGAGAATACTTCCTTTGGAGTTAAGCATTATGGCGATTGAGATTGCGATATAAAAAGGAGTAAGCAGAATTAGCGATGGAATTACCAGCAACAAATCAAAAAGTCTTTTTAGTACCCGCTGAGAGTCATTAATTCGTGGAGTTAGAATTCGTAGCCAGTTATAATCATCTATACGGTTGAATTGATTTTGTGAAGTTACAAATCCTAACTCGTCATGTATTACAAACTCCATATTTAATTGCTGTGCCCTCCACATTAACTCATTAAGTTGGCTATTTGATAGCCCGGCTATTGAGGATAAAACTAAATTGCTAAATGGGTTACTTCTAAGTATCTCGTTTAGATCAGTCAGCCAAGATTTAAATTCTTTTTGATTATTGAAAGATTCAAAGTATCTAGTATTGGCCTCATAATGCTCTGCCAGCTTTGCTGCCGAAGCATTAACCTGCCCATTAGGGGAGATAATTAACCAGGCATATTGATTGATTTTGGTATTTACCTGCCTGTCTGCAACTCTTAAAAATATCCAACGCAGGATTAGGTGCAGGATTGTTCCGCCAATCAAACTAAATAAAATCACAAACCGTGAGATTTGGATCTTAAAGATGTAGCTAGCCGATGAAAATGTCAGAAAGGTGATCCAGCTTGATTTTAGTAGCCTTCGATAGCCATCAAAGTGATTGTCCAAAATACTTATATCCCAGGCACCAAAGAGAGAAAGGCTACAAAGCCACATAATTGGAAATGCCAAAATAAGTATAAAAACTCGTAGATCAACTATCGGAGATATTTCCTCGCCAATCTGCCTAACCTGAATAGCTAATACGGTTAGTAAAACAATTAAGGTTGATTCGAAGGCAATTAGATAGTTAAGAAGCCTTCGCTTAAACACAAAAGAGTCTGAGGGATTTAAATCAGTTAACACCATCGCCCACTCCGTAGTTTCACATTGTGCAGATGATCAACAATATCGCATTAAACCTATGTTCTATCACCCTGCTTCTAACCCTCGTGCCTCGTATTAGTCTTGCCTGCCTAAAAATATGGTTTTGTGCGGAATTTTATAGAGCAAAAATGCAATGAGTGCTCCCAGGTAGTTAAGTACTAGATCCTGAAATGAGCTAACCCGCCCCGGTATAAATCTCTGCAAAAATTCAACTGTTGCAGAAAGTGCCAAACAGATAGTGAGTGCAACCAACGCCTTTGAGTTACCCAGCAGATAGACCAAGGAGGCAAATACTGGAATCAATAGGATGAAGTTTGCTACTGGCTCTAGGCTGCCACTGTAGTAGAGGATCTGATGAAATATTTGCTTAAAGAAATCAGCTGCATTCAAATCTTCTTTAGGTGATCTTCTAGGCATCACCATGGCGATGGCGTAGAGGCTTATAAAGAGGATTGCGCCTATCTGACCAAGCCTTCGGCGACTCACAATTTAAACTTTACACTAATTTTTACTGCCTGCCCCACGAGCTGCTGATCTATAGAATGGCATGAATACCCTGATCCTATACTTAGCAAATGAGATTTTGGCTAAGCAAGTACTGGCGGTTGCTATTGGTGGCAGGGCTCATTCTTTTTAGCTCAATTATCGCTTTGATTGGTTATAGCGCTGTTGGTCTTTATCAAGATAGTAAGAGTTTTCTTACCACCTTAAAATCAATAGATAAGGTAAGTGCTGCGCAAAGTAGCAAGTTGGTGGCAGATATAACTAAAAGCTTTAGAGTGTTAAATCTACCGGCAATAAAGCAACTAACTCAGATTGCAGGTCTTGATTTCACACCAATTCAATCTGAGATCTCAACCTTAGCCGAGATATCACCATTCTTGTTAGGTGGTGAAAGGTCAATGAGGTATTTAGTTGCCATTCAAAATAGTGCAGAGGCGCGAGGAACTGGCGGGATATTAGGGGCTTATGCAATTGTTGAATTTAACAAGGGCTCATTAAAAGTAATTGAGACCGGATCAAATGAGCCTTTGTATGGATCATCCCTTGAAAAAATTCCAATCGATGTACCGAATGAGTACAAAAGACTTTATGGTGAGAATCCCGCCATCTTACAAAATTCTAACCTTTCCCCCCATTTTCCATATGGTGCCGAAATCTGGCTTGCCTTGTGGGAAAAAAAGTTTGACCAAACACTAGATGGCGTAATTGCAATCGATCCAACAGCCTTAAGTTATATTCTGCGATCAACTGGTCCAATTACTTTAAATTCTGGTGAGAAAATAACCTCAGATAATCTAGTCTCTGACACCTTAAAAGATGCTTACAAGAGATTTGAGAAAGATAATAAGGCGCGCAAGCAGTATCTGGTAGATATTATGAATGCCACGGTCAAGCATTTGAACTCTGGTGACTACTCAAAAATAAAGATGGCTAAAGCAATTCGTGATGGAATTGTTGCAAATAGGATTTTATTTTATTCAACAGACAAGAGAGCTCAGAGCAATCTCAGCGAAGTACGCCTCGGCGGATACATGGGCCTTAAGAGTAATAATGAATTTCGCACTGTGATTCAAAATATTGATGCTGGAAAACTTGACTACTATCTTGATAGAGATGTGACAATTGAAAGCAAAACTTGTGAGAATGATAGACAGACTCAGGTGCGCATCCGGGTTACAAATACTTTGAAATCTGCCACCGGGCTCTCCTCTTATGTGCTCACTCGAGCCGATAAAGGAGAGCCTGCTTCACTGATTGCCGGCTCCCATAGATTTAAGGTTTTCATCTATGGACCAACTAATGCCAAACTTGTAAGTGTTTGGAGAGAGAATCAGAAGGCAGAACTGGGTGGGGCCTCAGTTGAGCGTAAGAGGCCTATCTATGTGGCAGATGTTGATCTAGCACCTGGTGCTAGTGAAGAACTGAGGGCCAATTTCAGTGGCGGGGTTGGTAACATTTCCTTTGTGGATCAACCCTTGGTGATGGAAACAAAGATAAATATTAAAGATAGGTGCTAGGCGTGAAACGCAAAGTAATTTTCATTACCTGCCTCTCTCTTTTGCTTACCTCATTCCAAGTTACTAATAATCAATCTGCAGTTGCAGCTATTTGTGGTGGTCCTGCTGCCTATCCACCAGATCTTCCTGATTGTTTAGATCCAGTAGTTGAAGAGCAACGGGTGGCGGCTGCTGAAGCATCCGCTCGTGCCTCAGCATCGGCCTCAGCATCTCGTGCGGCAGCAGATGCTGTTGCTGCACAGGCACTTGAGCAGGCTAGGTTAGAAAGAGAGGCGGCGGTTGCTGCAAAAGCTAAGGCTGACTCTGATAAAGCAGCTGCTGATGCTTTGGCAGAAAAAATTAGACAAGGAAATCTTGCGGCTGCTGCGGCTGCTGCTGCCGCGGCTGCTGAAACTGCTAGAGCTGCAGCTGTGGCTGCTGCAACTGCAAAGAGATTAGCTGATGAGGAGTTAACTAGAAAGGTTGAAGCAGAGCGTGTAGCACAAGCAGCAATAGTTGCCGCGAGAGAAGCACTTGCTAATGCCCAAGCCCGTATTGCACGTGAAATTGAAGTGGCAAAAGCTGAATCTCAAAGACTAAAGGCTGAGGCTGAAGCAAAGAAGTTAGCAGCTGATGCGGCGGCAGCGGCATTTGCAGCCGAGAGAATTGCACTTGATCGAGCAATTGCAGAAAAAGAAGCACTTAGAATTGCAAAGGAGGCACAAGCTACGGCAAGTGCGGCTTCAACTACAAATGCCAGACAAGCTTATCTGGATGCTGGTGGAACTTTTTCACTGCGAATGGCAGATGTGCAAAACTTGACACAATCTTTGACAATAAAGAAAGAAGTCTTACTAACTCAAACCTACCCGCAGAGTAATCTTAAAATTCAGAACAATAATTTGCCAGTATTTGTTACAG